>ENA-OPCM01001344-OPCM01001344.1-human-gut-metagenome-genome-assembly--contig:-NODE-1344-length-16487-cov-2.599805_pt1 | contig 16487 bp, 7 predicted proteins | sample MGYA00241252_ERZ501484 | MGnify/ENA primary metagenome ERZ501484 (study PRJEB25962, sample SAMEA2042583) | human gut metagenome | biome: human gut; feature: human-associated habitat; material: faeces...
TTGGTGAGCGAAGACGGTGTTTTGTACGTCAGTAACGACGAGCCCATCGAGCGTCTTTTGCAACTGCCGGCGTTCTCCGGCGATCCTCAGTATGCCGAACAGGCCGTACGCTATTTGCCGCGCTTTAATGAAGAGGCTCGGCGTATAGATGCGCGTGTCAAAGCCGTTAAAGTAACCTTCAGAGGCAGTTGGTCGGTGGTGCTGGAGTCGCCTCGGTTTGATTCGATGGAAATTGAACTCGGCCGCGCATTGACGCAAGGCGGACCGATCAACCGTCTGCGACAGGTGTTGGACAGCATGGATCGCGTTGTGGCGATGCTCAAGGCTTATCCGGAACGCATTGACGCGCGCTATAAAAACGCTTTTGCCGCACAGCTGCCGCCGCAAGCCTACGCTGCTGCACAAAGCGAACCTGCCGGCAAGTCGACCAAAAACCGTTCCCGTTCTTCGAAAGCTCGAGGCCAATAACGAAATGGAAACCGTACAGCAAAGTTCAACCGTCGCCGCGCTTGACATCGGTTCGGAAAAGATTGCCGTGGCCGTGGCCGACGCTTCCGAGGGAGGAGAGTTAACGCTATTGGGCTTCGGCAAGGTGCCTTCGCTCGGTATTCAGCACGGCAGTGTGCAGGACGTGGAGCTTGCCGTGGAATCGATTCGTGCGGCCATAGCCGAAGCCGAACAAACATCGCGGCGCAAGGTGACCACGGTTTCGGTGGCCTTGACGGGCAAACATCTGCACAGCATCAATAAGGTGGGGCAATTGGTGTTGCCCGACGCCGAAGTCGACAGCGCGGCCGTCAAGCGCGTCACGCGTTTGGCGATGGCCTTTGACCCCAAGGTAGAAGGGCAGAGTCAGGATGATCGCCTGGTTTCTCACGTCGTCAAGGGCTATACGCTAGACAACGACGACGTGATGATCGATGATCCGATCGGCATGGTGGGAAGCGTCATCAAGGCGCACGTGCATCTGGCGATCGGTTCGGACAGTGTTGTGCAAAATCTGGTGAAGTGCATCCGTCGTGCGGGACTGGATATCGAAGGTCTGGTACTGCAGCCCTGGGCAAGTGCCGCGGGTGTTCTCACGCCCACGGACAAAGAGCTCGGCGTCGTGGTGCTCGACATCGGCGCGGGCACCACGGACATCTCCTGCTGGGAAAAAGTGACCAATCTGAACATGAACGGAACCGTTTACCCGTCTTTAGTGTTCAGCAAAGTGATGGCTAAGCAAGGTAAGGGCTGCATCGTCAACGTATCTTCCATGGCAGCTTACAGCGCCATCACCCGCGTTCCGGGCTATTCGGCAGCCAAGACAGCCGTTGCCAACTTCACCCAATGGCTGGCAAGCGAACTGGCACTGAAATACGGAGACGGTATCCGCGTCAATGCCATCGCCCCGGGCTTCTTCATCGGCGACCAGAACCGCGCCGTACTCATCAACCCCGACGGCTCACTGACCGACCGCAGCAAGAAAGTATTGGCCAAAACCCCGATGAAACGCTTCGGCGACATCAACGAATTGAACGGAGCCGTACAGTTCCTGTGCAGCGATGCCGCTAGCTTCGTTACAGGTGCATTGCTTCCTATTGACGGCGGTTTCAGCGCATTCAGCGGAGTATAACCCCGTCAATCTTCGATTGTTTATTTTACCGGAAAGAAACACAAAGAGAAGGCTCTCTACCCCGATTGGCAGAGAGCCTTCTTCTCTTCACTGTATTATAAACTTATAATGGATGCCGATTAATATCCGGGATTCTGTTCCGCTTTCTTTTCTTCAGGAGTTAACGCATGACCGTCCTTTTGGATAGCATCCAGGTAGGTTTGCGGAATAGGACGCAAATTATGACGTTCCTGAATATTGGGGGCAGCATCCGGATTAAATGCTTTGGCGCGTTCGACCAAAGTCAACGTCCTTGATAAATCTTGCCAACGATGAAATTCACCGCAAAGTTCACGAGAACGTTCGTTCAGCAACAGACACAGCATACGGTCATAATCCGTACTATACCCTAATTTACTGATAATAGCCTCATCTTCGGCCGGCAAGTTGTGAATATCCGTAATCTTTAAGTCTGTAGCAGATTTAATGTTTCTGTCGATATTGTTGGACTCATAATAAGAATTCTCCGCAAAATAAGAATTCACACCGTCATCCTTATATCCCAACGCTTTATCATTATAAGCAGCACCACCATCGCAATATGCGGAACGGTCTTCTCCTGCTTTATAAGCGGCACGTGCACGAAGATCATTGATATAGCCTAAAGCATCAGGATACTTGCCTTGACGAATCAACACTTCGGCTGCAATCAAATAGGTTTCACCCAAACGGGCAAGAATACCATCGCGGAAACCAACACGACTGTCTCTCGATTCACGGGAACCGTCAATATACTTATTCAACGTACAATAACGATTAGTATAATCATATAAAGCCTCATCATCTTCTGCGTTGCGGTCTTTCGGATAAGCTACAAACACTGTCGGAATTGTTTTCCCCGTCTTGTCATAAGTCACCTGATTGTTAAGCTGTACAGCATCAAAACGAGTGTCACCGGGACGGTTAATTACATACATGATACCCAAATCACCGTGTGCGTATCCGGAACCTTTTTGCGGGTTGTTCACCGCATATTTCGTTTTAAAACTTTTCCAGAAACGAGAGTCATCGACCATATCATACACATTGTACATATAATAAGTAGTTCTAAGACGTTGATACTCGCGTTCACCAGCAATATCACGTTGCATTTGCGGCAAATCTTTGTATACGGAAACATAATAGAGATGACACTGATTACCATTAGCTCCTTCCGTTGCTTTGTCAGAAGAGAACTGAGCTGCCAAAATTATTTCATCCAGTTGCTCGTTTGCACCGTTCGGCTCAGTATAATTCCACAAATCTGCATAATTCGGAGCTAAACTACGATGAGATATAACCTCTTGCGCCAAACGTAATGCTTCTTTCAAATCATCCTCTTTCGTTGCGCTGTTCCAATCATCATTTATCTCACTGGCACGCAACAAATATGCTTTGGCAAGAAAATGCGCTGCTGCATCTTTCGTCATCTTTCCTGTCATGGGAGCTGTTTCGGGCAGATACTTATAAGCGTCTTTTAAGTCACTGATCACCTGTTGCAATGTTTCTTCGGCAGTAGCGCGAGAAAATTCACGTTCCGGAGTTTCGCTCGGAGTAAGTTTCAAAGGAACTCCCCCATACTGAGATACCAGTTTCAGATAATTGAATCCGCGCAGGAAATAAGCTTCTCCCATATAAGTATTCTTATTGTCTGCTTTGTAACTATCCGGAGTAACCTTACTCAATAGCAGATTGGCATTGTTGATACCGATATACATGCCATCCCAAACTTCATACATATTGGTAGAGTTGCTGACAATCGATGACTGGAAGTTTCCATCATAATTATTCCAGGAAGCATTAGAACCGTCGCCACCTACACGAAACTCATCCGTACCATAGTTAGTAGTGGCACATGCCCACTCTTTTGCAAAATGGAAACGTAAATTATAGTAAAGGCTAACTTCCAAACGGTCGATACCTTCTTGAGTATCGAAGAAATCTGTATTCTGCTGAGTAGTCAACTCCTCATCCAGAAAATCACTGCAAGAAGTCATCGGACCTACCAAAGTCAAGGCCAACAAGCCAAATGTTATTTTTTTATGTAGTTTCATAATCATAATACTTTTAATGACATTTAAAATCCAACATTCAAACCAATTGTGAATCCACGGTTCCAAGTAGAAGTAAACGCTTGCGAAGCATCCAATTCCAGGAAATCAATATTAGAGAAAATTCGTCCCGGATTCTTGGCTTGTACATAAACCTTTAAATTAGATAAATTCCACTTTTTGATGAGCGTCTGCGGAAAAGTGTAACCCAAAGATATGTTACGTACTTTCAGAAATGAACCGTTCTTATAACCTACAATACGATAGTAAGGGTCTCCACCGCCAATATTGTAAATAGGTTTCTGATATTCTGCATTCTTGTTGTTTTCGTTATAATAATTTATCTTACGCTGCATATAACGTCCACCCTGCCATTCACCGCCGGTATCTACCATATAATCGAAGCGTCCGTACATCATAACAGAGAGGTCGAAATTCTTGTAAGTAAACGTATTCGTCATGCCAAAAGTCCAACGGGGACGAGTATGTCCTATGATTACACGATCGTCATTCGGGTCGATTTTATAATCACCATTTTGGTCTATCGGACGTACCATACCTGCTTGGAATGAATGCCCTTTGGCATTGAACTTAGCCATTTCGGCAGCGTCTTCTTCTTTCCAAAGTCCGCCACACTCGTAACCGTAAATTACCCCCAACGCCTGTCCTATAAACCAATTATTATTTATATCGTCCTCTTTACCATTTGCCAATTCATCAATCTTGTCTTTCTGCCATGCAGCATTAATACTGGTAGACCATTCAAAATCACGTGTTTTGACGTTAACGGTATTCAACGTTATATCCACACCTATATTGGATGTTTTACCTACATTGGCATACGTATTAGTATAACCATTCAATGAAGGAATTGTCATTGCCATCAACAAATCAGTAGTACGTGAAGTATAGAAATCAAGAACTCCCGAAATTCGTCCGTTTAAAACCGAGTAGTCAAGACCGATGTTATACTGCGTGGTCTTCTCCCAAGACAAATTCTTATTGGCCATTGCCACAGCTCCATCTTTAATCAATGGTTCCGAAGCGGCATAACCGGGAGCAAGCGCAGAACCGAACGGATAATAGAGCGAAACTATAGCACCCTTCGTCTGATAAGGGTCGATAGCCGAATTACCGGTAACACCAACACCCAAACGGAATTTCAACTGGTTTAACCAAGTAACATCTTTCAGAAACTCTTCCTGATCAAGACGCCAACCCAAAGCCGCACTGGGGAAGAAAGCCCACTTATTGCCTTCTGCAAGCTGTGAAGCACCATCCCAACGACCGGAAACTGTCAATAAGTACTTATTATTATAGTCATAGTTCACACGGAACATATAAGAAAGGAGCTGTTTCTCAATCAGTCCGCTATTCCACTCATCCAGCAAAGAGACATTTTCTTTTGATAACGCATTCCATTTCGCACTTTCCAAAGGAATACCTTCTGCCGCCATAGAGGATTCTTCGTAGTGATACCCTGTAGCACTTTGCAATAAAGTAAGTCCCACTGAATGTTTTCCAAATTCTTTGTCATAGTAAATCAAGTTATCCAACGTCCAGGAAAAGTCAGACTGGTTAGACAAGGAAGCGCGATTCTTACCTTCACTGCTAATTGACTCTTCATTACGGAATGTACCGTTTCTATAATAACGGAAATCCGGTCCGAAATTAAAACGATATCTAAGGCCTTTTAAAGGAGCGTAAATTTCACCTAAATCCAATTGAGCATACAAACTACCGATAGCACGGAACATACGACGTTCATTCTGACTGTTGTTCCATTCATTCATTACATTCTTTACTTTATCATCACCACCGGGATATTCAATACGGTTGCCATCCTCATCATAAGGTGAAGCATAAGGGAACAAACTGGTAGATGCTGCATATAAGTTAGAAGGCATACCCTTTATCAACTGACCGACAGAACTTGCAGACGAACCATATTGCTGTTCACTAAACGTACCATTAACATTCAATCCTAAATTAAACCATTTAGTAGGCTTCAAATCCAAACTCAGTTTTGTAGTATAACGAGTATAAGACTGCCCTTTCACCGTACCCTCATTATCCAAATAGCCGATAGACGCATAACCTTTCATCTTGTCCGTACCTCCACTGGCACTCAACGTGTGTTCATGGGTAACTCCGGTCTGCGTAACCATATCACACCAATCCGTATTAGGTACGCGAGAGCCGTCCCAAGTACCACCTGCCCAGCCTTTTTCAATGTTTTTCCAAGCCGTAGGGTCTGTAGCACCTAAAAAGATCTCATAATCGTTCTCTTTAGTGGGCTGGTCTCCTCGAGGATATTTGGAAGGATTCAGATAGTAATAAGACCAACGACGCCAATCGATATACTCTGCAGAGTTCATCATTTCGGAATAGTCCTGCAGGTTTTCGATAGTAACCGTACCGGAGTAGTTCAAAGACATCTTACCCTCCTTACCGGATTTGGTAGTAACCAGAATAACGCCATTAGCACCACGAGAACCGTAAATAGCCGTAGCAGAGGCGTCTTTCAATACATCAATAGACTCAATGTCCTGCGGATTCAAAGTTTCAATACCGCTATTGGACATCAAAGGAATACCATCCACTACATACAGCGGAGTATTGCTGGCACTCAAAGAGCGCACACCGCGTACGTTAATCGTTCCCACTTCGCCCGGGCGCTCATTGCTGACAATGTCTACACCAGCTGCCTTGCCCTGCATAGCTTCAAAGGCGTTGGCTACCGGACGTGAATTCAGTTCCTCGGAACCTACGCGAATCATGGCACCGGTAACGTCCGATTTCTTCTGAACACCATAGCCTACTACCACTACTTCATCCAGCATTTCATTGTCTTCTACAAGCACCACTTTAAGATTGGCCTTGTTCTTAGCGGAGATTTCCTGAGTCTTGTAGCCGATATAACTAATCTGGATAACTCCCGCTTCAGGCACATCATTCAGTGTGAACTTACCGTCGATGTCAGTGATAATTCCGTTCGTTGTCCCTTTGACAAGAACACTGGCACCGATGATGGATTCACCGTTTCCGTCTACCACAAGTCCTGTGATTGTTTTGTTTTGCGCGAATGCGCATAAGGTTGCTGCAAAAGCAAAGAGCACAAACAGCACCTGACGCTTGAGTATACTCATAAAATATACTCCTTCTTTCTTCCTGCTTCTCATAGAATAATCTTGGTTTACAATTAGTTTAAATTAGCGTTTTCGAACACAGTGTTTTACTGCAACAAAAATATAAATCTTAAAAACACTATAGAATAACTATTTTGATATAAAACATCCTTTTTTTGCTATAAATGAGTAACAACTCCTTAATACAAACGAAAATAGAATGTATAACTTAAAACACTTCTGCGCATCTTTGCAGCAGATTTAAGAAACGCATAAAAGAGATGAGTACGAAAGTAGAAAACTAAATGAAACAAAAGAAAACGCAAGTATAAAATATACAATATAGATACGTGAAGCAGAAAATAATAAAGTATAAGGAATTATATTTTTCATGCTTTATTCGCGTGCTTTCCCGTATAAAAAAGAAAAAAGGAGAAAAAGATTATAAACGAACAATTCAGTATTACAGGTAAAGTAGCAGTCATCACCGATGCAGGTGGCGTATTGGGTGGCAACATTGCCAAGTGTTTTATGCAACAAGGCGCTAAAGTCGTAGCGGTAGACATCCGTCAGGAACAACTGGACAAGCGTGTAGAGGAACTGAAAACCTATGGTGAAGATGTAATCGGTATCGTCGGTAACGTGCCGGACATCGCCAGTCTTGAGAAACTTTGGATAGTGCCGCGATGGCTAAGCAAGGTAAAGGCTGCATCGCCAACTTCACCCAATACTCATGCAACTTACCCTTACCCGAACATCAGCAAAAGTGGAAAAATACTTCTTATCAAGCAACAGGTAATGTAAACCAAAAGCAAGCCCCTTTACCCGATTCACTTTCCACACCGATAGTGCCGCCCAGTTGCTCAACGATGCTCTTGCTGATAGACAATCCCAATCCTGTGCCATGTACAAAAGAGTTCAGTTTGACAAAACGGTCAAATATCTCAGCCTGCTTTTCCTGTATAATGCCGATGCCAGTATCAGCAACATAAAAGCGCAGCAAGTTGGTTTCTGCCTGCCCATAACCTAAACGTATGCTACCGGTCGAAGTAAATTTTATCGCATTATTCATGAAATTTGCTATCACTTGATTTAAACGATTACGATCACTCACAATGATACACTCCGGCAGGCGATGATCAAAGACAACCTCTACTCCCGGTCTGGCTTTGAGTTTCATCGTACGCACCATATCCTCACACAGTTGGTTCACATCCAATTCCTGTTTTACGAAATCAAAGGTTCCGGCTTCTATTTTTGACAAATCCAGAATATCGGATATCAATTGCAACAGCAACTCATTATTTTCTTCCACAATCGCCATATACTGCTCCCGTTCTTCCGGATTCTCTCCCTGCACCAACAAACTGGAAAAACCTACAATTGCATTCAGCGGAGTACGTATCTCATGACTCATATTGGCAAGAAAAGCACTCTTCAGACGATCTGCCGTTTCGGCTTTCTCTTTAGCATCAATCAGTTTGGCTTCGGTTTCTTTCAATTCCGTAATATCATAGTTTACACTGATAAGCTCTATTACACCGTTTTCCGGTTGATATTGATTGACTACCACATTGGTGCGCACCCAATTCCATTGAGCTTCCGTCCCCGGATGCAAAATACGTATCTCTCCCTTGAAGTCTCTTACTTCTCCAAGCCGTGCCTTATAAAGAAAATCCAAAATCCGCTTTCTGTCATCCGGGTGCATTTTGTTATATACACCTATAATATCCGACAAAGGCGTATTTTCATCTTCTCCCATATTCTTATACCACTGCTTAATGGCATAACCTTTCCTATCCAGCAAGTTCGACTTTGCATAACCTACTTTTGCATAATCAGAAATCAACAGAAAGAAGTTCTCAAAATCACAAATACGGTTCAAAGCATCCATACGCTCGGTATTATCGATATTGATAAAGGCATATCCGGTAAAGTTACCCTTACTATCATATAACTTGCTGATTTTGGTATATAGGTTTATCTTATTGCGCTTACCGGAAGGATAATATCCCTCTACATTTTCAAATTCATAATCCAATCTGAAATCTACAATATCCCGGTCACGTATCTGCTCTATCAACTGAGGTGACAAGTTAGGATTCTCGAACAGGTTGATACCTATCACATCCGCCTTATCGCGGATACCGAATATTTCTATATTCTTGTTATTGACATCTACCAGAAAGCCGTCAGTATCATAAATCTCCACCCCAGCCGGTATATTGGCAAAAATGTTTCTAAAGAGTTTCTCACTACGGTCCAAAGCCTGACGTTCCCGTATTGCCTCATCCTGCGTTTTACGCAGTTCAACGCAGATACTGATGATATTGGCCAACGATCCCAACCATTGGTAGTCTTCATTGCTCCACAAGATAGTACGGTCTACCAAATCTACTCCCATAAAACCTTTCACCGTATCATTCGCCACCAATGGAACAGCCATTAAAGCTTTGATACCCTGCTGCTCCAATAACCGGAATTCGCCTTCTTCCATTTCGGGCAACTTATACAATGACTCGAACAATATAGGTTTCTGCGACAAAACTTGAGTAGTCCACCACGGCATGAAAGTAACCGGTATATTCCGGAATGCTTCTACCGCCGGTAACACCCCTTCGGCAACAACTTCATAAGTGCAAGTCTGAAAAGTATAATCTTTTTCATACTCAAAAATATACGCACGTCCGGCATGGAAAAAGTCCAAAATATCTTTCAGAATTTCGTAGATGCCGGAAGCTACAGACTCGTCTTTAAGAAAATGAGACAAGGAATGGGAAATAGAGTTCTGGCGATACAGCAAATTATTGATATGATACATGCGGTCCTTATCCTCTTTGTTTACGGGTTCCGTTACCCGTTGCAGGATTCCGAAAGCTTTCAGATGCCCATCGGGTGCAAGCTCTCTATACCCCATGCGGGAATGTACCCAGACAACTCCGGTTGCCGTATGGATAGGAAAGGTCTGTTCGTATACCTCCACTTCCTTTATGGAAAGGAACTCTCTGGTGATGCGTCCCCGATAATCCTCACGAATCATCCGACCGAAATCCTGAAAAGAGAGGCTGTCCCCCTTCATCCCCAACAAATCGCATACATATTCGGAACATAAATACTGCTCAGCAGAAAAGTCGGCTTCCCACCAACCAATGCGCCCAAGCAAAGACAAACGCCGAAAGCGTTCGTTATCATTGTGAGGGGGAACATCCATAATTTGTTTGTCTGTTTGTTTATTGATAATGGGACAAATATAGCCATAAAACTCAAACAAACAAGTATTTAATATTATTATTTATATTATACCGCATGATAAAATCGTACGGATTACGTAACAGCTCCTTCATACAAACGAAAACAGAATGTATAATGTATGTATCACTCTTGAAACACGTTCGGCGCATCTTTGCAGCGGATTAAGAAACGCATAAAAGAGATGAGTACGAAATTAGATTTAGGAAAGATATTCTTCCTTATTTTATTCCTTACGCTTTCTGTCATGACAGTCATGGCAGGTACTATCAAAGGTTCCATCACCGACAAACAGACCCGGGAACCGCTGACCGGAGCTACCGTACAGATAGTAGGAACCACGCAAGGCGCCATCGCCGATATGGACGGCAACTACTCCCTGAATGTAACAAACGGCATCTACACATTATCCATAAAATATATAGGCTACAAAGACATCGTTGTAAACAATGTAAAGTCAGGCAAAGCCGATGTCGTGCTGAACTTCGAACTGGAAAGCGACGCACAGACTTTGGGCGAAGTATCCGTAGTGGCCCGGAAAAACCTTGAGGGCGAACGTGCCCTGCAAATGGAGCGCAGGAAAGCTACACTCGCCATCGAAAACATCGGCTCAAAAGAGATGAGCATCAAAGGTATAAGCAATGTAGAAGAAGGGGTAAAAAAGATTACCGGTATCTCCATTGCCGATGCCGGCCAGCTCATTGTACGGGGATTGGGCGACCGATACAGCACGACTACCCTGAACGGCCTCCCCATCGCCTCTCCCAATCCCGACAACAAGCTGATTCCGCTGGATCTATTTCCGTCGAGCACCATACAGAACATCACCGTAAGTAAGGTATATAACGCGGAAGCCTTTGCCGACTATTCAGGTGCACACATAGACATCAGTACCAAAGAGAACATCGCCGAAGATTTCTTCAGCATCAGTTTCAACACCGGCGGGAAGTTCAATACCCTGGGCAAAGACCGCTATCAGATGAACCGCAACGGCTCATTGTTCAAGACTTCCGGTGTGGACCAGGCGGCACTCGATATGCCTCTGTCTGATTTTGACAACTATGTAAAGACCGGAAATATATTCGACACCTCGTTTGCCGTAAAGAAGAAATCAACCCTGCCGGACTTTAACGGTAACCTCGGCTTCGGCAAGAACATCAGCATCGACAGCCAAACGCTCAGCATACTGGCATCCGTAAGCGCCGGCAACGGCTATCAGAATATGGACAACGCTTTCTATAAAACCCTGGAAGCAACCGGCAATGTACAGGACAACTTCTCATACGACAGCTATGCCCAAGAACTGAAACTCGCTGCATTAGGATACATAGGCTACACGCTGCACCGGCACGACCGCATAGGCTATACTTTCTTCTATACGCGTAATGCCACAGACACTTACCAACGCCGTGAGGGAACAGATGCCGAAGAGCACGAGCTGACCGGAAGCAATAACATCACACATATCTACACTTTGCAGAACCACCAACTGAACGGCCTTCACAACTTCGGCGAACAAGACCGTTGGGAACTGACCTGGGGCGGCTCGTACAGCAAGACAGGAAGCGAAGAACCGGACAGACGCCAAGTGATGTATATAAAGAATGATGACGGCACACTCGGCCTGTTCAAACTGAACCGCCAGGAAACCATGCGCTATTTCGGCAGCCTGGATGAAAAGGAGTGGAACGGCAACCTCGCCCTGCGCTGGAAGTGGAACGAAAACAATTTTCTGAAACTGGGCTTCAACTATAAGAATAAAAGCCGCGACTACAAAGCAACCCGTTTCTACTACAACCTGAACAAAATTAATCCCACCGTTACCGACATCTACGATACAGACGGCTTCCTGAACCAAGAGAACATAGCAGACGGAAACGTAACGGTACAACGCGTGATGCAACCCAAAGACAGCTACCGCGCAGGAAATGAAATTTACTCCGGATACCTGCTGACCGACTTCTACCCCGTACCGTCATTACTTGTAAACCTCGGCGTACGCTACGAAATAAGCAAACAGTGGGTGGACTATGCCACTGACGGCGGCGACTGGTATGCCGAACGGCGCAATCTGGATAAAAACGATTTCTTCCCCACCCTAAATCTGAAGTACACAATAAACGACGCCAACAGCATCCGTTTCTCCGCATCCCGTACCGTTACCCGCCCATCATTCATAGAAATGGCTCCCTTCCTCTATCAGGAATCCTACGGCTCGGCACAAATCCGCGGTAACGACGAGTTGCAGAACGGCTACAACTACAACTTCGACTTGCGTTACGAACGCTTCGGCAAAAACGGAGACATGATTTCGCTGACCGGTTACTTCAAATACCTCGACAGCCCGATAGAACGTATCCAGGCATTGCAAGGCGGAGCTACCCTGCACAGCTTCCGGAATGCGGACAACGGAATGGCTGCCGGCGTAGAAGTGGAATGCCGCAAACAATTGATAAAAGACTTGCGTTTGGGTGCTAACCTCAGCTATATGTATACCAACGTAAAACTGCCCGAAGGCGGCGCTTACACCAACAAAGAACGTCCTTTGCAAGGCGCCTCTCCCATTCTGGCCAATGCAGACCTCACCTACTCTCCCCGTTTCGGTGAAGAACGGCAACTGAACCTCGCCTTACTCTACAATCTGCAAGGCAGCCGCATCCATGCGGTGGGCGTATCCAATCTGGGAGACATCAAGCAACAGACTCTGCACACACTGAACTTCAGTGCCGGATACGACCTCAACAGGCATTTCAGCCTGAAACTGCAAGTAAACGACCTGCTGAACCGTAACGTCATCTTTAAGCAAGAAGTGCCTTCCACCGGCACGGAAGTGGAAGTGGAGCGCTATAAAAAAGGTACTGACTTTGAAATTGGCTTCAGCTACAAATTATAAATCCTTTTAAATAGATTATCAAACAGACGAACAGTCAACTTAAAACAATTGAATTATGAAAACAATGAAATCGAAATTCTATTCGCTGGCTCTCGCAGCCGGAATGCTGTCCCTCACCGCTTGCAGCGATGACAACACCAACGACAGCAACAATGACAAAGGCAACGGGATAGAAAACGGCAGTATCCTGAAAGGTACAATAACCGAAGACGTAACCCTGAAAGCCGGCAACACCTATAAACTGAGCGGTGAATACATTGTAGAGGCAGGTGCCACATTGAACATCGAAGAAGGAGTAAAGATTATATCTGTCTATGACAATATCGTAGACTATATTCTGGTGAAGCAAGGTGCCAAAATCAATGCCGTAGGCACGCCCGACAAACCTATCGTCATGACCAGCGAAAAAGAGGAACCCGGAGCATGGGGCGGCATTCATATCTGCGGAAAAGCGCATACCAATGCCGAAGGCGGTAAAGGAAGTTCAGAGATAGGCGGCGCCGTATATGGCGGCAATGACGATGCCGACAATTCCGGAACATTGCAGTACATCCGTCTGGAATACACCGGATTTGCCTTCGACGAAGAGCATGAAGCCAACGGAATCTCCTTTTACGGTGTAGGTAACGGTACGATTGTAGACCACTGCGAGGCTTACAAAGGTTCTGACGACGGCTTCGAGTTCTTCGGCGGTTCGGTAAACGTAAGCAATATGGTAGTGGTAAGTTGCAGCGACGACTCTTTCGACTGGACCGAAGGCTGGAACGGAAAAGGCACTGACCTCGTTGCCTATCAGGAAGCCAAAGCCACATTAGGATACGACTGCGACTGCCTCATCGAAGCGGACAATAACGAAAACGACAATGCAGCCACTCCCGTATCGCATCCCGTACTCAAAAACCTCATCCTCGCAGGTAACGGCGAAAGCAAACAAGGCATCCGTCTGCGTCGCGGCACTCAAGCCGATATAGACAATGCCAAAGTATGCGGCAAGGGACAACCGCTGGTAGTGGAGAGCGCATTAACGAATGCCTCGCTGAAAAACGGTACTTCCAGACTCACCAATATGACCGTCACTGCCGCATTGAAATCCGACGGAGATTACACCAACGACGACTTCACCGCCGTAACAAGCAACAAAGTGGATGCTACGCTGTCCTACGCTTCCTTCGACGCCATTAAAGCCGCATGCGACTGGATGAAAGGAAACTGGATAAAATAACCCGCACGCATTCCAAATTCTCTTTATAAAGTTTATCAGGGCAACAGCCTGCAACGGTTCAAACTTTTGCAGGCTGTATGTTTTTTCTGCCCGCACAACCGAATTCCCATGAAGCATCTGCACCCAATTATCCTTCAGGAATTAAGACAGCACCCTTTGGAAATCCCTTCCCGACGGTGATTGGAATACCTGCAAATCGAATTCGGGAATGATGGCCAACACATGGTCAAATACATCTGCCTGCACTCCCTCGTATGGAACCCAGTCCTTGATGGCACAGAAAAAATAAAGTTCCATAGGAATACCGTGGTCGGTCGGCTGCAACTGCCGCACCATGCAGGTCAGTTCCTTGTTTACATCGGGAAGACTTTTCAGATAAGCGGTCAGATAGGCCCGGAACACACCCAGATTGGTTTGACGACGCCCGTTGACAAGGACGGAATTGTCGATATGATGTTTCTTATTATACTCCTCTATCACCGCTTCCGTCTGCTCTACGTAATCTTTCAGCAAACGAATCTTACGGTATTTGTCCAGCATCTCCGGAGTACAGAACCGGACGCTGTTCATATCAATGTTTATGGAGCGCTTGACACGCCGTCCCCCACTCTCGCGCATGCCGCGCCAATTCTGGAATGAGTCGCTGACAAGCAGATACGGCGGAATCGTGGTAATGGTATTATCCCAGTTACGTACTTTCACGGTGTTCAGCGTGACTTCTATCACCGTACCGTCTGCACCGTATTTGGGCATCGCAATCCAATCGCCCACCTTCAGCATATCATTGGCGGAGAGCTGCACTCCCGAAACAAATCCCATAATCGAGTCCTTGAACACCAGCATCAGGATAGCGGCAGAAGCACCCAATCCCGCCAATAGCGACAACGGAGACTTGTCAATCAGAATACTTACCACCACGATAGCCCCTACAAACCAAAGTATCACCTGGACAGTCTGCAACATACCCTTCAAAGGGCGGTCGCGAAGCTGCTCCTTCTCGCTGTATACGGCATAAACGGCTTTCAGAAACGAGTTGATAAAACTTAGGAATGTGATTAGAATATAAATCAGGCAGACACGCTGGATAAAGCCCAACGTGGAAGAACTCGTCTCGGCAAAGGCTACCGGAATAAAGACATAGATGATAACGGGAGCCACCATACGGCTGAGGTGAATCAGTACCTTACGGTCAAAAACAATATCATCCCATGTAGCTTTTGTTTTCCTTATCAAATGCGCCACTACTTTCAACAGGATATTCCGACAAATGACATCAGCCAGAAACGCAACGATAAGCACAAGCACAAAAGCTATAAACTGATCGAGCATATCGGCCAAAGAAGGGGCTGTTCCCCAAGAAATCAATAATTCGTCGATATTCTTTAGTATATCCATGATAGTTAGGTATAAAATATGAGGTATAAAGTATAAATAGGGCGTCAGAGTTTTTCCCGTTCGAGAAACTCGCAGATGTCTTCTTTTAACCACTGATAGAGATAAAGGTTCTTGTAACCGCTGTTTTTCTTCAACATGACGGATACATTGACCTGACTGTTTTCATAACCCGTCAGTTCATTGCGGAACTGTTCGCTATGCTCTGCCAGGCGTTTAATTTCCTGCTCGCGTTCACGGCGCAGTACGGTGCAAACGGGTATCAGCAACTTCAGGACCACACAATCCATGATATGATGCCCCTGCATATAGAGATAGGTATTGTCGGGAACCAATCCTAATTTCCGCAGTTCCTCACCCAACCGGTCAACATCCTCTATATACTGCGGGAAACGGGTTTCCATTTCGGAAAGTTTGGCAGATACCGTACGCTGCATGGCATCCAAGACACTGTAAGGATGCCGCAGGTTTATTTCCTGCAAACGGACATAGGAATTGAAATCGTACATAGGAAATGTATGCGTATCGTGCCGACGGTAAAACCAGACGTTCCATAAGAACAGCGGATAGGCTATCTGCGAATAGCGTTTCAGAAAAGCGGGGAAATCAAGGATGTGACGGTCGTTCAGTGTTGCCTGTACACAAACCTCATGAAGGCTTTCGGCAAAACAATGGAAATTCTCAATGGCATACCCGTACGTCTGGAAAATATAAGGATTACGGTTTATCTTCCGCGACACATTGGTGGCTCCCTGCAACAGAAAGTCATAGTCACTGTCCACACAAGCTATCAGGCTACGTCCGAGTTCCGTGGTATTGAGCGTATTCATCAACACCATTTTCTTGCCCTTTGCCAGCGAAGTGGCGGAAGGAAGCATCACCTGGAAATAATGTTCATCATCTTCAAATTCTTCGA
>ENA-OPCM01001349-OPCM01001349.1-human-gut-metagenome-genome-assembly--contig:-NODE-1349-length-16475-cov-5.038794_pt1 | contig 16475 bp, 9 predicted proteins | sample MGYA00241252_ERZ501484 | MGnify/ENA primary metagenome ERZ501484 (study PRJEB25962, sample SAMEA2042583) | human gut metagenome | biome: human gut; feature: human-associated habitat; material: faeces...
ATGGGACAGAGCTCTGTGACCAGAAAATCCAGGTCAATGTCGAGAGACTGTTCAAGCACCTGCGTGCCCACCACAATGAGCTTATCCCGCTGTTCCGGGGTGGAGTGCTTGCCGATGCGCTTCATCAGCGCCTCTTCTTTGGCGACACGGTCGGGCATAAGGAACTGAGCGTGGAATACCTCCACCTCAAACTCCGGCAGTTCTGCCCGCAGACGGGCCGCAATGGCCTGCGCCTTTTTCACGGTATTGACGATCACGCCCGCACAGCCGCCCTCCTGCAAGGCACTGCGCAGAGTGTCAGTCAGCTGTTCCTCGGTCAGCGGGAATGTCTCCACTCTGCGTGGTTCGGCTTTCAATGGGATAGTCATCTGCTCCACCCGTTTGCCGTCCGTCCAGGTCAGCAGCGGATAGCCCCGGCAGGTCTGCCATAAGCCGTCCGGAGCGGTTCTTCCATTCAGGTAGGCCCTGACCAGCTCGACCCGGCGCTTGGCGGGCAGGGTAGCGGAAAGCAGGATCACCGGCACTTTGTACCGGCCCAGCCAGGTCAGCGCCCGGTCAAGATAGCAGTTCATGTAAGCATCGTAGGCGTGGCACTCGTCAATAATGACCACCTTGCCCGCAAGCCCCAGATGCCGCAGCATAACGTGCTTCTGGGCAAGTGCCGCCAGCAGCAACTGATCCACTGTGCCAATCACAAAGTTTGCCAGCAGTGCCTGCTTGTTTCCCCGAAACCACTGGTGTACCTGCACCTGATGCGCTTCCTGCGCGTCCTCCTCCAACTGCACCCCGCGCCCCTGCAGCCGCAGATAGCACTCGTTCAGTTCTGCCATGCCGTGTGCCAGCTTTATAGCCTGCGGCAGCGTCTCCTCAGACTGTGTGTCTGCCCAGCCAAGCAGCCGGGGAAAGATGCCGTTTGCCGTGGCCTGTGTGGGCAGCCCGAAAAAGACACCACCCAGCCCGAACCGGCTGGCCATGATCTCCGCAGCGGCCAGCGCCGCCTCGGTTTTGCCCACGCCCATCTGTGCTTCCAAAATCAGAATGCCCGGTTCCGCTGCGGTATCCACAGCCTCCAGAACAGCCCTCTGCACCGCATTGGGCGCAAAGCCGAACCGCACCGCAAACTCCTGCGGGTCTGCGATGCCCGGCTGTGCCTCCCACGGGAAGGGCAGCGCCAGCTTTTCCCAAGCCCTGTCCACCCGCGCCGGGTAATCCTCCATGCTGCCCAGCTCCTCTACCGGGATCAGGGGGAAGTATTCCGTATTGCTGGCGATCCAGTCTGCCATGATCAGAAGTCCGGTCAGAAGCACTTCCTCCTGCGGGTCCAGGTCGTACAGTTCCGCCGTATCATCAAAGCCGCAGTCCTGCAAAACAGTCATGAGCAGTTCTGTCCAAAAGCTCTCCCAGACCTTTTCCTGTCCCTTGGGGTAGTAGTTGCTCTCCCAGCACTCCAACTGATCATCGACCGCCGCACAGCTCTGTGGCCTGCCGTGATGCGCCCCCACAATGGAGGCTATCCCGCCGGGACAATCATTCCACAGCAGGATTGCCTCGCCCGCCCGGGCATGCGGCGACTCCCGGCGGTTCTGTTCAGGACAGTCCAGCGGCGTCAACATTTCCAGCCGCTGCCGCGCCTCCGGCAGAGTGCGCAGAATATTTGCCTGAAAGGCTACCGTAGCCTTGCCTATATCATGGATCCCGCCCAGAAACCGGGCATGCGCGAGCAACGCTTCCTCGCACTCAAAGCCCATGGCCCGTTTTGCACTTTCCGGGAGCCACTGCCGGACCAGCCGTTCCATGATGCCCGCCGTATCCCACAGGTGCATCCAGAGCGGCAGCCACAGGCTGGTATTCTCCGGGTCCGTTTTACCAGCCAAAAGCCTTGTTTTATTCAACGTCCAGCGCATTTTTGCTCCTTTTCCGGTGTGTACTTTCCGTGTACCGAGCATAGCAGATAATGTGTACTATAATCCGTACTTTTTGCATTTTATCTCCGCAAATGAAAAAAGCGGCACACCGGGTCGTGCCTCATCAAAACGAAAGTGTCCTCGCAAGGTAAAGAAACCTGCTATTTATAGCCCGGTTCCGTTTTCTGTTTCAAAGATACGCTTCTGCCCTTCTGCTGTCAATGACGCTGCGCCAATTCATTAAAGCTACAAAAAACGATTTCTTTTTTGTATAAAAAGCCGCCCCGGCTTCCTGCTATGGAAACCGGGGCGGTTCGTTTACTTTATGGGTGCTTTTTCAGGCGCTCAATACCTACCAACTGGCATTCAGTTTTTGAAGTTTTAGTCATATCTGTATTTAGAGGACTTTCCGTACACTTTTCGGAGCGATTTTTTCAGGCTGACCACCGTTTCTTTGATGATCTTTGCTTCATCGGCGGAGCAATCTGCAAGCTGTTCGGTCATCCAGCTGTCGAACACCGGCTTTGCTTTTTTGATCTCGATGCACAGCAGCTCGTCTGCGGAGCAGTCCAGTGCGTTAATGATGTCGATCAGCGTTTTCAGGCTAGGCACCGAGTTGCCCGTCTCGATATGGCTGATGTGCGTAACTACCACGCCGACCTCATTGGCCAGCTGCTCCTGCGTCATGCCCTTTGCAAGGCGGCAGGCACGGATGCGTTTTCCGATGTCGGCGTAGTCCACCATAGTACAAGTACCCTCCGTTTTGTGAAGTGATACTTGTATTGTATGTGCAATCGACCGGGATTGTAATAATCTGAAAGTGCAGTGGACTTATAAATACTAATCGTTCAGAAATACTTTAACTTCCTGCTTTCCGTCAATCGTTGTCACAGCAGTAATGGCATCCGGGCGGAAGGAGTCTCCCGGATAATGCATTTCCAATTTCAGATTGACTTTTTTCCCAGCTTCCACTTCCTGTGCCAGTTTATTCTCAAAATTTTTGAATTCGTTCCGATTTAGTCCAGAATCCTGCGGAATGAGATTTTCCAAATCGTTTGCCCCATCAAAGCGATCTGCAATTGCATGACCTCGATCATCGGTACTTTTTTCATATCCTTTTCCAATGTCATGGATGCTGTCTTTAATTTGCAGACGACCATCATGCTCTTTCAGATGCAGGTTTCCTTCGGCTGTAAACAGCCTTCCAAGGTGATCGGTAGTGTACTCATATCCGTTTCTTTTATACTCTGCATCCGTCAAAAGATCCTGCTCCATACGGTACGGCATTCCATCATCGTTATTTTTGTATTCCAGCTCTTTTTCTAGCTCTGCAAATGACTTTTCCGTAGCAGCATCCAGTTTTTCTTCTGCCTTTTCTATCACGCCTTTCTGTAGACGTTCAAATGACCGTTTGACGACATCATCCAACCCAATGTGCATTTTTGCTTCCATCGGTTTCGCTTCTGAGATTTCTCGCCTCACAGCACACGACCTCCCTGCTGTTCAAAATTCGTCCTTAGATTATCTACAGCCTTTGCATCCGGGTTCAGGCTCATGCCCATGCTTATCACGCTATTTAGCACCCAGTCTGCAGCAGCAGCTTTCAGGCCGTACTGTCCCTGCAGCTGTTCCAGAAATTCTTTACGGGGTGTGAGCGATTTTTTAGCTGCGGCACAGTAATCAACGACTGTACCGATCCCACCAAAGAAATCGAACACAGCTTTCCGAGTCTTAGCCACATCCAGTTCGCCGCCTGCAAAAACCCGTTCCAGGTAGCGACTGTCCTCAGGCTTCAGCACAGTCTCATGGCGTTTCAGCCAGAGCTTCAGCTGCTCCATCTCCGAACTGCTCAGCGGTTTCAACTCTTTGCCCACTGCCAGTTGTCCGAATACAAACTCTGCGTTGATTTCATGCGGCATTTTTGAAGGCTTGTGGTAAACAGCATTTTCCGGCATGGGATACGCCTCAATCTTGCAGAGCACTGCCTCCGGCCACTCGTTCTGGTAAACGGCAGCCACACCCAGCGGCAGCTTGGACAATTCGTCGATCTGTGCCTCCTTCAGGGCGGCAGACTTGCCTACCAGCTTGCGATCTTCTTCGTCCGGCAGGCGCAGAATAATTTTGGTGTTCGTGTTGCGGATGACCGACATATCCAGCAGTCCGGGTGCCTGGTCTGCAATGATAAACCCCTCACCATAAGTACGCATTTCCGCAATGGCATTTGCCAGCATTTCCACCGACTTGCCCTGCAAATTTGCACCTTCCTGTGATTGCTCTGCCGAGGTCTTGCGCAGCAGGTTGTGCGCTTCTTCCAGCACTGTGACATGGCGAAGCCTGCTGTTCATCCCGCTGCTGCACATCCGGTATTCCTGTAACTTCATCACCAAGATGCCCATCAGCAGCGATTTCGTTTCCATAGAGCCCACACGGCTCAAATCTACGATCACATTCTGATCGAACATTTCAGCATCGCTCAGCGCATCTTCTGCGCAAAGCACACTTCCATAAATACCGTTTGTCAACGACTTTACGCGGGTGCACAATGCACCCACATAATCGCTTTGGGTATCCTTGGAATAATGCGACTCTTCAATGACGCCCGGCAGAATATCCAGCAGGTCAAAGAAGGTTGGGAAAATTCCCTTCTCGCTCTCCGAATTGCGCAGATCCCAGCCTACTTTCTGATAGCTGCGCTCAATAGCATCCTTCAGCACCGCTGGCATGGCTGCATACATCGGCCAGCAGGCGTTGAATATCTCCACCAGACGGTCAATATGTTCCAGAATATGGATATTCTCAGGGAACGCAAAGGGGTTCATGCGCAGCAGCGGCGTTTCTCTGGGGTTTGTACCAAACACCTGCGCATCTGTACAATTGCCGAACACGTTCTTGTATTCGCCCTTGGCCGGTTCCACCACAAGAAACGTCGTTTGTCCGTTCTTTGTGATCTCATCCAGCAGATGGTAGACCGCATTGGATTTGCCTGTGCCAGTCGAGCCAGTGATGAATGTGTGGGAAGCCATCGCCTGCCGGTTCAAGAGCAGTCCTGCCGCTTCCTCTTTACCCATGTGGTAAATCTTGCCCAGATTCATCTTGTCCTCATCCGGCATCGCCTCATCCGGCACATTGCGGCCAAACTCCGCGTGCTCAATAATTGGCAAGCCGTGCACTGAGCGGGTGGGCAAGCCAAGATGCATCGGCAGTTCCCGCCCGCTGACCAGCGTACCTGCCGTGTAAAACAGACTGTCAGCTTCATTCTCCCAGAGCTGGCGTGCAAAGACAGGGTGTGTAAACCGTTTGAGATATTCTCGCATAGCAGTTACACTTGCACGGTCCTGCCAAAGATTGGCCGCACCGCTTTCCACAGAAGAGCCTTCTCCAATCATCAGCGAACGATATGTATTAGCTGCAAGAAGAGCCTTGCTGGGGCGAGAGGACAAAAAATAAGCCGCACAACTGTAACAGCCGTAATCTTCACTTTCTTTGGTACGCTTGATTTGCTCGTCAATTCGTGTCAGCAGTTCTTCCACCGCCTTGTTGCAGACTTCTATCTGCTGCGTCCGCACAGTGCTGTGCGTATCCGTCGTCCCGTTGGAATGCTGTTCATTGGTGCTGTGCGCATTGCTGCGTTCCACCGTAGAGCTGTCTGTGTGCGCCGTGTTGTATCCCCGGCTCATCCCAAAGCCCATCGACTTTCCGATGCTCCGTGCCGTACTCCATGCAGTCCCATTTGTTTCATGTCCAGCCACCATAGGCACCACAGCGCCAAACAGCGGTCCAGCCTTTACCGCCGCACCAACTGTACTCGCCGCCGACACGATGGCTGCTCCGGCAGGCGGGAAGACTGCCGATGCCGCCACTGCTCCAAGCGCAAGGATACTCGCACCAGCCGCAACGCCGACCATCGTTCTTTTGCTCGGCAACCGAAGCCGTGTGACCGCGTGCGACTGTCCTATCGTATTCGTCGTTCCTTGGTTCATTCCAGCGTTAAAGTTAAATCCCGTGTTTCGGCCTTGTTCATCGCTGAAACCACTGCTCGTTCCGTCCGTTACCGTATCCGATGTGCCAGAGCAGAACGTCTCCATGACCGCATGGCTTTCGTTTTCTGTATAAGACCACGTTGTTTTGCGGAACGGAGACAACGCGCTATACAGTTCCTCATATCCATTTCGGATGCCAGCCTGTGTTTCTTCTGTAACTGGCTCTGCCAGAAATAACGCTGTATAAGCATCGCCATCCATTGCATCGATAAAACGCTCAATGCCCTGAATAAATGCTTTGTCCTCCGTCTTGGATTTATCTCGCAATGCCGCAACGCAGGAGACAGAAGCGATTGCCGATTGTGCCGAACCGAAAGAACCGTTATCGTCTTCCAGCAGCGCGTCAATTTCTTCCTGATGGAGTTCCTGTACTTCCGAACCGGGGAAGTTACTCTTCATCCCTTTTTCCAGCGCATCACCGGAAATTGCAAGGTCGCGGTTATCGATGCTCTGCCTGCCCGGATTCTGCCGCACCCCCAAATAAATATCTGCCGGTGCACCATCTGCCGGAACATCGATCATCACAGCCAGACTGCAACCAAGGGCCATGCTGGAATGATAAACGGTGGAGAGTTTTTGGAGCATATCCTCGCCTTTTTTCAGGGTCAGCTCCTTCATCTGGAACAGCTTGATGCAGGTCTTGACATCCAGCGTTTTCTTCATTTCTTCCGATGGCTCCACCAGCGAATAACTCTGCAATTCCGGCAGATATTTTTTGTACACCAGATGGTCTGCCAGCGTCAGTTGATTTGCAAGTTCTTCCATCGACTGCCTCTGGGAGAGATCCTGATTCGTCATTTGTAAATCGTTCATGTTGGTTTCCTCTTTTGACAGAAAGTCGTTTTATTCAAACATCGCTGCACCCATCACGTTTATATCTTCAACTGCTTTTGTTTGGTTCACCCAATATTTTCAGAAATCCATTTCCAATGCCATGCGCAGTCTTTTACGATTTGATGCTTTTTCTTTTGAGCGTTCAAAGCTTTTGTTCATCTTCAAAATTTCATCCATGGTCGTTTTGGTCTGCTTTCCTGCAAATACGTCCCTTGACATTTGCTTTATGGCTTTGCTCATCCTGCTTGCATCTTCCTTGGCCTCTGCTACTATATAGAGCACATCCGCGCGGTGCTTATCCTTTTCCACACCAATGCCATTCTGGTAGCAATAGGCCACATTGCTGTCTGCCACATAGAAACCATGATCTCCTTCACTCGCTGCCCCAAAATGGGCCAGAGCCTCTTTCCCATCTTTGGGTACACCAATGCCCCTTGCGTAGCAAACGCCAAGATCATTTATTGCCTTCATATATTCCTGCTGTGCTGATTTTTGGTAATACTCTACTGCTTGTTTCACATTTTGGGTCACAGCATTTCCGATAAAAAGACACGTTGCAAAAAGGTACTGTGCCTCAGCATCTCCTTGCTCCGCTGCCTTTTTATAGTACTTGACAGCTTCCGCAGGAAGTTTGTTTACACCCAACCCCTTCATATAGCATTTTCCAAGATTTCTCTGCGCTTCCTTCGAACCGTTCTCTGCCGCCTTTTGGAACAGTTCAAACGCTTTTCTCGTCTCTACCCCCACTCCAATATAATACTCGCCCAATTTATTTTGTGCGTCGGCATTTCCCTGTTCTGCGGCCTTTTCGAGCCATTCCATAGCCTTACTCTTGTCTTCCTCTACACCAATTCCTGCAAAGTAGGAACATCCCAAAAAGAATTGTGCTTCCGCCTTTCCTTGTTCCGCCGCTTTTTTAAACCATTCAAAAGCTTTACGCTCATCTTTTTCTGCTCCGATTCCCTCAGAATAAAAATTTCCCAAAACAACCTGTGCATCTGCATAGTCTTGCTCAGCGGCTTTCTGCACCCAGTAAAGTGCCCGCTTTTCATCTTCTTCAACACCCAAACCATTCAGGTAACAGGCTCCAAGATCATACTGTGCAGCAGCAAAGTCCTGTTCAGCAGATTTTTTGTACCATTCGATTGCCTTCTTTTCATCTTTTTCGACCCCATATCCATTAAGATAGATACCTGCCAAAACATATTGTCCTGCGGGATGGCCTTGCTCCGCAGCTTTTCGGAACCACTTTATTCCTTCTTGCTGAGCAGGGTCGTTCCAATCCGCGTCATCATTTGCTAAGGTCAAACCATATTTAACCTGCGCGTCTGCATTTCCTTGCTTTGCAGCCAGATAGAACCACTTTTTTGCTTCTTCTTCATCCTGCTGAACTCCATCTCCGTCGCTGTGCATATCACCTACCACAGACTGTGCATCCGCGTCTCCCTGCTCTGCGGCCTTCTTCATCCATTTGAATGCTTCTGCATGGTCTTGCTCAACACCTTCACCATTGTAATAGCACTCTCCCAGATTAGATTGCGCATTTGCATAGCCTTGTATTGCTGAGTTGTAAAACAGCTCAACTGCTTTCTTCAAGTCTTTTTCAACCCCCTTTCCCGTTTTGTAATCTAACGCTAAATTGCATTGCGCCTTGGGATGGCCTTGTGCCGCTGACTTTGCATACCATTTGGCAGCTTCTTTTACATCTTTTGAGACACCTTCACCGCGATCATAGCGGACACCAAGACGATTTTGCGCATCTGCATTTCCCTGTTCTGCGGCCTTGCGGTACCACTTAGCAGCTTCCACCATATTTTTTTCATTACCTTTGCCTTCTGCGTAACAAAGGCCAAGCCGTAACTGGGCTTCCGCCGAATCATACTTTTCCGCAGCAGCTTTGTATGCCTGAAACGCTCCTTCCTCATCGCAGACCTTTTCACACCGCTGTGCGCTTTCCAAATATACTTGCGCATTGTCCTCTTTGCTCGTCTCTGCAACCATTTCACCAAGACCGTACTGCTGCACACAATAGGCAAACACACTTTTTGGCATATCTGAGCCGTAGAAATAGTAGCTGTATTGGGTATCAGGCCCTGCATTCCGTGTCTGGAGTTTTACTTCTTCGCCAAGACCCTTCCAGCTGGCACGGCCCGAAACAGGCATAAACCATTCTGGAATAGGCTTGTTTTCAATGGCTGTCAACCCTTCCATCTCGCATTTGTCGATACGGATAGATTGCAAAGCATTATCCTGATAGAAAACTTCGACCCGAACCTTGTTCATACAGCAGAACTCCTTTTATTTTTTCATTTCCGATATAATTTTGATGTAATCTCCCTGACTTCTCACCCACATATTGATACCTGTACCGAACACCTCAGCTTCTACGATCCAACCTTTTTCTGTTACCTGCAAAACCTTTGCAGTGGGCAGTCGGTCGAGAACGGATTCCAGACTTGGCCCGGTATACTCGAACCGGATGGTCTGCAACTCGCCGCCGTACATAAACTGGATGCGCTTGCGCATCTCGCCCTCCTGAAAGCGATCGGTATAGCGCTGGGCAAAGTGCCGATCGAGGGTCTTATAGTTCTGGATACGGTCGATGCGGTAAATCGTCGGGGAGTTATCCTGCGGGTTCTGGAAATGCTTATCCTTGTCGATACCCTCGATGAACGCTGCCAGATAGAAATAATACTCACTGAACAGGATGCCCACCGGCTCAATGGTGCGCACACGGGTCTCGCCGTCATGGGTGCGGCAGTAGGTAATTTCCATAACATTGTGATTTTCTACTGCCGTGCCGATCTCCCACAGGCTCTCAATGAACTTCCGGCCGTGCTGCGGCTCAACGTAATGGAAGCGTTCGTTGCTGATGAGGTCTTTCACCTGATTCAACCGGTCCAGCGGGGTGCACACCTGCACCAGCTTGTCCAGAATGGGGAACATTTCCTCCTTGACCATGGAACGGCTCTCCAGCAAAATCTTGCATACCGCCAGAATCTCGCTGCTGGTGAGGAAGCGGGAAAGCGTGTCATCCAGCAGATAGCCGCCCTTTGCGGAGTTGTATAAGATCTCCCGGCGCGGCTCGCTGTCTGCAAAATAGCTACGCAGGGTATCAAGATCGCGCTGGATGGTTTTCTCGCTGACACCGAAGCGGTCAGCCGTCTGCTGTTTATTCAGCACCCCGCCCTGTACAAGCACCTGCTGGATATAGAGTATACGGTCTAATCTACTATTACGCACGGTTCATTCTCCTTCTCTGCTCATTGTAACACAGTGCAACAACAGTCGCAATTCTTTGTGTGAAATTTTGTTGTTTTGTGAAACAGCTATAAAATTTTTGTCTCTTTTGCACAACCCCAGTATACAAAAAAAGATGGACAGCTTGTCTGTCCATCCTCCAAAAAGCCAAGTGCTTTTCTCACAAATTCCATCTGCGGTTCAGCCGGTAGATCACATCCCATACATCATCCTTAAAAGTGTACATTACCTGACGCGGTGATGCACTTCTGCTTGCCATGCAGACAACCAGAAACAGTTCGGCGGCAAATGCCGCGCCCAGCAGAAACATCCATATTTTTTTCATTGTGCACTCTCCTTTGATGGCGTTTATGCCCTTTTGTCTGTCTATTATAACGATCCTGTTGGACAGTTTGCTTGTCCTTTCTGTAAAAGATATTTTCTGCTTTTCCTGTACGTTGCAACACAAAAACCGCCCCGGCTTCCTGTTACGGAAACCGGGGCGGTTCGTTTGTTTTATTTGTGCTTTTTCAAGCGCTCACGCAATTACTTGCGGGGGTTCTTGATAGCAGCCTGAGCGGGTGCCAAAATTACAGAGCGTTCGGAACAACAGTATGAAATTCAGGAACTACTGTTTTCGCCTTTTGCAATTGCTTCAACCTGATACTGTAATAGGTCCTCCGGCAACATTGAACACTTCTTCTCATCAAGTGTTTTGCGTAGCTTTTGTTCCAATTCCTTAAACAAAAGGTCTTGAAAACACCATGGGCTTGCGCTATTCGAGTACTTTTTAGCTTTTCTCTCAGCCAATGCTTTTTCTTCCCGTAGTTCAGCAATTTTATCTTCCAACTTTGGTGCCCGGCCTATGCACTCTAGCAAACCCTCCAATCGTTTGATTTTCTCTCCTTTTGTATAATATTCTTCAATCATGCTCGCCGCATCCCGTTTCAATGTAGTCTTTGAACGTCCTTCAAATTTAGGATCTGCTGCACACCAAGCATATAACTGATTTAAAAAAATCGCTTGATTTGCAGAGCTTGTATACCATTCAAATGTAGCATTTTCCCAGCTTTGAATCAAATACATCCTTTGAGGATTTTTTTCTAGAGACTCAATGCATTTACAGAGCATTTCATAAGTCTCACCCCCTAATTCTTCTAAGCTTTTTAGAAGTACTGCATAGTCTTCCGTCGTTGTTGGTTTTTCTTTTCTTAGGTGGCGCTGCACCCATTGATCGTATTTTTGTTTCTCAATGTCGTTTGTCTCTTCGGATTGATTGTGCGCCCAAGCCGTTCTCAATACTTTAATCGTATCAACACATGCCCTTAAATCTTCAGATGCTTCACACGGATACTCATTATTCTTCAACCAACCTTTTTTCGTTAGCTTACGAATAATACAGCTGCTGTCTATTACCGCCTTATACAAATTCAAACAGCCTGCCACAAATTTTGCATCTTCACTAAATACATTCACACATGGCTCATAATGACATATCAGAAAAAGATGCTCTGCTATTTTTGTTCGGACAAGTTTATTCAACTCTTCTGCAGGAGTATTTGAAAACAGAATATTTTCCATTTTTTACCTCCGCTCCTGCCCATTATCTTTATATGCCGAGAATCCATTATAGCCAATTCCCAAAATCAGCCCACGCAGATATTCGTTTTCCCGGGGTGGATTGTTCATACTGGTTACACCAACCATACGGTAACGAACCTTGTGCATCCCACTCAAGTAAGGGTCATCTGTTTCCAAATGGATCCAAGCTGTCCTCCCTTCCAGCTTTTCAATCATACCATTATAATGAATTGGACCATCCTGGTCACAATAAATAAACGGAACTCTCATTCTAGGAGATCTAGTAAAGAGATCCACTCCAATACCTTGAATAATCTCCTCACATTTTTTGAAATCGCGAGTACATTGCAATACCGCCAGCGCTCGAATCAATGAAAAAATCGGCCGTGCGCGATTTCCAACAGTGTTGCTCTGCGCAGCTTCACAGCACAACTCGCTGATACGCCTTATCTCTTTCCATTGAGTTGGTAAGAGTTGAATTTTCTGTCCTTCTTTTTCCATCAGGCGGTAACCTGTGGCGTTCATCCATACCGCTCTTAGGAGAAGACTCAGTGCAAAGTAATTTCCCTGAATGCATGTTTTATTGGGTTCCTCTTGCATAAATTCTGCAACTTTTCGGCAAGTATTACGCTGCTCTTTCGTAAGTTCTAAGTCGCCAAGCTTCCTGTTTTCTCCCGTAACACCTGCCGCATCCAGTTCTTGCTGGCAAACAAATGTAACCGCCGTTGCCTGATTCGTTTCAATCATCTCATGATATAGCTGTGCAAACTCCGGTTTCATTGTATTTTTCTGAACATCTCGAATTGTAACTTTGTACTCCGTAGCGAACTCTTGAATTTTGAGAAGGTGTTCTTGGATCTCATCGTGGTCATCCGCACCCCTGTTTTGAATCTCAAGAACTGCACAATCATCTGCAATTAGCTTTGTTTCACTTAAGTATTTCAGTTTTTGCTGTTCATTCAGATCTCCGTGTTCATATACTTCCTCAAATGCATCAAAGAGTGCATTATAAACATGGCCATTCTCTGGACTATAAAGGATTGCCTTATAGAGTTGCTCATAGATATCTCTATAATTCAATCCCGGCAACATGCCCATGGTTTTACCAAACTTATCGCGATATCTTCGATAATTTTTCTGCAGCCAAATATTGCAGCGAGTTATTTCAACAATCAAACCGTTTTTCTGATCCGAAAGGTATTTTTTCTCTCTGATACCTGTCGGCACTTCATCAATTCCTCGTTCAAGATATTCCAGTTGACGATTTGCAAAAGTAATGGTCTCTTCCAACTCTTTAATTCGCTTTTCATAACTTTCTTCTGTGTAAGTCTCCGGCTTAGACTTATAAAGTTCTTCCCACTTTTTTCCATAATATTCACGAGAGTATGTTACTAACAGTGTAGCAAATCCTGCATCCCTGTCCGGAACAACATTGCATACCGTTCTCAATGTTTGAACAATTTTTTCACTTTGCCGTAAAATGTCACTATGTTCCTGCCTTTTTTCACCGTTTTCACGAAATGCTGTATACTGTGAGTTCGGCCCCATCAGTCGGATAAGTTGCTGTAGGTTTCGTGCAAAAGAAGACGGAAGTTCTTCCCAATGTTCTTGATATACTCTCAGAATTTCGCACAGTAGTTCAACCTGTTGATTTGCATTAATTCCATTCCGACTCAAAAAAATCTCTGCCTCTAATGGGTTACGGAAGCTAAATGCGTAATCACTTCCATCTTTCATTTCACTGTAATGAATCCATGGAATTCTTGTTGTAAGAACATTATACAATTCCACATTGATAGGTTTATCTTTTTCATAACTATTTTCTTTTAGCATCCATACCGCAATCGCATATGGAACTTCCAGTTTAAACCGTCCAAACAGCGCAATGCACGCATTAAATTTTTCCAAGTTATATTCGCTTGAACTTTCCTCGGCCTGTTTTTCAATCCGTTGCCGGATACTTTCCATTTCCTCCCTCGAAAGCCCCGCTTCTATAAACGCCTGCGCGATTGAACCCAAATTATTCGTGTTTTCTTGTGAGAACGTCTTGTCCAGTTGTTTCACCACATAATGATTGACCATTAATTCTTCTCGACCAAGTGCTCTTTCCAGATTTGGTCGTAGCAAATTTATGATTCGATAAAAGCATTGGAAAATGTCCATCTGATCCTGAAGATTTTTCTTTTCCAACTGTAATTTCTGATTTTCAATCCCTGAGTATGTCTTAATTTTTTCCCAGAAATCATTTTTTTCCTTGGTATTCATTTCACGGTCAGTGTTAATATAGCAACAGCCATTCTCCAAAAACATTTGTGATGTCACATCTGTACTTTGCACAAAATGTTTTTTTCCATCCTCTATATAAGAGAAACATCTTCTCTTACTTGTTTTCTCAACAGGTGTTTCATATGCACTGCATACCAAAACAAACCTCCGCCCTCGATTCAGTAGCATCTGTGAAAGATGCTGTGCGTTGGAGGTAACATTTCGATACGATGAGCAATCCCAAATCAAAAGAATTCGGGCATCTCCATCACAAGCATCAATTTTTTCCATCAAAGTTTTCAGCGCATCACCTTCTTCGCTTTTATCAGAGAACAGTAGCGTGTCATTGTCAATAAAGATAACAGGATTATTATGCTCACTATAAATTTCATACGCCAATGCTGCAAGAGCAACACTTTTACTGCTACCAGGCGCTCCACACAAAATAATAGGCATTTCCTTATCAGCACCAGCAATTGCTTCTCCTAACAGTTCCCGTTTTACGGCACACTTTAATACTATTTCAAATTCTCGTGAAACATGAAAGTCCGAATTTTTCAAATAACCATACCACTGTGGTCCATCCGCAGAACTTCTTATCAAGAAATTATAGAACCATTTTGCTTGCATTACCTTTCCATAAGGTCGCACTGCAAAAACTTTCTGCTCGGTCAAAACAAATGCTAGTTTTCGATATGGTAAGAATTCTCGGCTAGAAATTGTAACTGCCTTTCCATTTTTATAGAAAATTTCATATTGCGCATCAGAGTCGTTAGATTTCACCTCGTCAGATTGATTCCATTCATATCTCGCCTTAAGTACTTCATCCAGCGACTCCGTATGAAATTCTATTCCTTTCAAATCTGCCAATTTTTTCAGTTTTGTTTCTTCACTTTTTTCACTCCAAAACTGAATATTGTCTGCGATTGCGCAATCATTATAGACTGCTGTAGCAAAGGCGCGATACGGCATATCATTGTCTGTTTCTGGGGCATATCCAACAACTACCATCGCGTTATGATTGTCAATCATTTTGCACAGTCTCTTCATCATTCCCTGCGCACGCCGAACACGGTATTCTTCTTCACTCTCTCCAGTAATTTCAAGCGTTTGGCATTCTTCCTCATTTAACGACTCATCTTTTTTCCAAACGTACACAACCGGAAATTCATCATTTTTCCATAGATTTGCCGCCGTAATGTCGCCTTCATCGCTGTAGATCTTAATATGGATACCTTGAAGTTCTTCCAACGGAAGTGTGTTTCGACTTGTTGCAATAATTTTCCAAGGGTACAAACCTATGATTTGTCTTACTACATCCTCTTTCATATTCCGTCCAATGAACAGGATTGCGTTTTTCATTCTTAACTTGCCTTCAAAATCCGCAGCAAGTCCCACAAATCGTTCTTCACCAAGAGCCATTAAAGGTTCTCCTTTCGTATAATGATTAATCTATCTTTAATTTTCCCATCTGTCTCAAAATCGCATTTTTCGTACCATCATTCAAATAAGCCTCGTTCAGTGTTTTCTTAGTATAATTCAAATACGTTCTAGAAGTTTTTTCTGTCAGAAGTTCTGTAAAGTAACGCTCCCAACTAAAATATTTCTTACTATCGATGTAGTTAGATGGTGTTTGCAAAATCTGTGTGGTCTCTGCATCTTTCAAAATTCCAGAGGAAAGTATCAGCCATTCAAAAGATTCCGGCGCATATAGCGCCGCATTTTCGATGTTATTTAAATATACATTTAGCTCACGCATTTCAGAACCAAAAGCAGCTCCATCAGCTATAATAAGTTTTGTTCCTTTTATATCTCGATTTTCTTCCAGCTTTTGAATGATATTTGATTTTCCATCTGCTGAAATACAAGTAATCTTTTGAGCTTTTGCTAATTCAGAAAAAAATTGGTAACCGGAATTGGAATCTTCTGTAATTATCATTTGCGGAACTATGGTAGTTTCTGCGGAAATTTCACCGTATAAATGATACAGTTCGTTATAAGTCTGTCTGGTATTATGGAATTTGCCGGATTCACGAAAACCGTATATTTCATTAATGCTGTAGGGAAGCGTTGGAAGCTTTTCGCGGGTTGCAATTACGAAATAGTTATCAGAACCTTGTACCAGTTCTGCAAATTTTTTTGACTTTAGAAAACGATTTCCCTCATCAATAAATATGATGCTATCTGAAATTTCTTTTAATTCTCTTTCCCAGTCTTCACTATCAATTGTACGGCATGCACGGTCACAAGAGAGTTGTACTCCGCTGTCAGCACCGTATCTTCTGTAATCATGAATGAGATCAATTAATACGGTTTTTCCTGAACCACTGTCTCCTGTAAGAATTGTGATATTTCGTTTTATAATAAAATCATATTTTACTTTTCGTGATTCAACAATTATTCTATGAGAACCTTTCATGCTTATCACTCCGGTTTCATTTCATTTAGATATTTACTGGCTATTGGAAGCAGTTCACGCATGGAATGGACAAGTTCGCCTCCGTTTTTTACTTTTATTTCAAAGGCAGTATTTTTTCCAAAGTCCATCATATGCCTGAGATTAATTGTTATGTCCTTGATCTTTCCAATTTCTAACAGCCATTTTGCGCAA
>ENA-OPCM01001352-OPCM01001352.1-human-gut-metagenome-genome-assembly--contig:-NODE-1352-length-16436-cov-5.242964_pt1 | contig 16436 bp, 11 predicted proteins | sample MGYA00241252_ERZ501484 | MGnify/ENA primary metagenome ERZ501484 (study PRJEB25962, sample SAMEA2042583) | human gut metagenome | biome: human gut; feature: human-associated habitat; material: faeces...
GCAAAGAAATCGGTCAACGCCAGGCAAACATTGCCGCCATCAAAAACATGATCATCCGCTTTCGGGCAACAAAGGAAATCATTCTGGAAGATTACACCGAGTCCGAATACAACACCGCCATCGCCGAACTCCAGTCTGAATCCAGGTAACCCCAGACCAAAACAACTAAAATCAAAACCCACACATCACAGAGCCAGCCCGTCAGGAGCTGGCTCTTTCCGCATCATAAAAACCATTCCACCACCACTTGCAACACATTGACCACTGCAATAAAAATGCAAAAATAAATTACGCATATAAATAAAAAATATAAATATAATACATATAAAATTAATGAAAAGCAAAAAAATATTGCATTATCATAAAATAAACGATACTATATAAGTGAGATGATAAAGAAAGGTTGCATCGATATGAAGATTCAAGCTGTATTTATAGATGGATTTAAGAACTTAGCAAATGTAAGAATATCTTTTAATAATATTACAACACTTGTTGCATTAAATGATTTTGGAAAATCAAATGTACTTTCAGGTATTGATTTTGGATTGAGTTTTATGAAAGCATCGATAGAAGATAAAAAGGATATGATGTCCAATTCCCAACTGATTCCCGGTAATTGTAATTTGATTGGAAGAAATTATAAATATGAGATGGAGGTAGCAGCAGATATTGATGGCAGGGAATACTTGGTGCAGTATGGCTATGAGTTTGAATGGAAAGATACCGATGGCAAAGAGCCAGAAATAATATCAGAATTTTTGAGAGTCAAACTTAATGAAAAAGGACAAAAGTATGCCCAGCTAATCAATAGAGCTGCTCATACAGCATTCTATAAGAGTTCGGAGACGGGAAGATGTTCATCAATAATTAAGGTTGGGGAGACAGAATTAGTTGTGAACAAGTTAAGAGCCTATGATGAATTATATTATGCCCTGATTATTACAAAGCTTAATGGAATAAAAATAAATATGGGAAACAATCTGGAGGCTAAGAGCTTCTGCCAGTCAGATTTTGTTATTCGGAAAGGTTTCGACAATGCGTCGATAAATGAGGATAATCTGCCACAAGTTATATATAGGCTGAAAAGCCAGTATCCAGATAAATTTGCATTATTAAAAGAGGCTTATATTCAGTTATTTCCTGAATTTGAGGAGATTATTGTAAAAGATTTTCAGTTAAATGTAGAAGAAGATCACCAGCTTCGGGAGAATGCACCGTTTCAATTTACGATTGCTGTCTATGCATTATTTGTTAAGAGAAAGGGGCTGGTGAATCCGGTAAACTTTTCTACGATATCAGATGGTGCAAGGCGGGTTTTTATGATATTGACCAAAATTATTACAGCCAGTGTCAGTAATATTTCATTGATAGCGATCGAGGAGCCGGACAACTCTGTATATTCTGGCTTGTTCGGGGCGTATATCAGGATGATTCGTGAGCTGTCAGCTGGTTGTAAAGTTATCATTACAAGTCATTCACCGTACTTTGTCAGCTGTCTTGATCCTTCTGGAATTTATGTCGGGATAAATAGAAAGGCTGGAGTAGCGGAGTTTTTTCCGTTTAAGAAGTCAGGGCAGAAACAGCTGGTAAATGATGCAGTTAGTTTAGATTTGCGAATGGGGGAGTATCTGTTTTCAATGCTTGCAGATTCTGAAAGTAATATAAGGGATTATTTGGAATGGGACAATGAATAAATGCTATATCAAAGGAGAAAATCAACATGGTGGATAATGATTACACATTGGAAGGCAGGTTTGAAATTGCCAATGAGAACATGAAACAGGAGATGAATGAGCTTATCATACAGATACTGTATAAGACAGGAATCAGAAAGACCACGACTGTAATGATCAATGGTCGGGAGTTCGATGCAGTTGAACAGACATATCCGGATGAAAATGGAATCATTTATTTCGATTATTCTGTATTTGAAAAAAGGATAAGAAGAGGAAACTATTATAATTGTCATACTTGTGAATTGGTAACGGAAGATCGCGGAGAAAATGAATTTGGTCTGGTCATGAACATGATAATGATAATATTAGAGTCCTATTCGGACAGTCCGTGTTACCTGATGCATAAAGGTAATCTATTTAACATCCTGGGGTACGTTGATCTGGTAGAAAGCTTAACAGGAAAGGTTTTAACCTTTAAAAACAGAGACAATATTGGAAAAATAAAAGGAATACCGGTAGACAGGCATTTGCTTTATAAATGCATTCTTCGTGATGATGAAGATGAACTTCTGGGATTTTGGGATTCTGAAACCATATTGCTTTCAGACCAAAGAAAAGAGGAAATATCCGAATGGAGTGACAGGTATAAAAGTTTGAAAGATGATGATGTGAAGTCTTTTGATATGGAAGCTGCGCTGGCGAAAGCGATAGCAATCATGTCTTTGGAGTGGGAATGCAGATATGTGAATAAGGATATGGTAGATGAGTTCATCGGAAATAAAGAAGTATCATCTTATAAAAAAGCGGTTTATCTGTTACAGAAACTACTTGAGGAAGATATGGAGATGTTTGGAGAATTTACGAAAACACAGGTGTTGGAATGGATTTTGTATGAGATAGATCCGGAGGAAAAAGAAAGCAGCTATTCCGCGTATATGAGTCTGCTTGGAAATAAGAAGTACAGAAAAGAATTTATGGGATTTTAATGGAGGATAATATGGGGACTTTTTGTGATTATAATGGAAACATGACAATTCCGGACGAATTCAAAGACGAATTTAATGAGAATATGATAAAAATTCTTCAGAGGGGCGGAATGATGCAGTTTGAAAATGTACACATGTATGGGAAGGAAATTCATCTGATCCGTCCGGTTGAGTGCGATGAGGAAGGGAAAGCATGCTTTTCTTTTAATTACTTTGAGGATGACTTATGGGAAAGTGTGTTATTCAATTCCAGGACGCAAGTCCTGAGAAGTGGCAAAATAGGAAACAACGAATTTAACAGAGTCATGTGTGCAGCTTATCTCTTATATGAATTATATGGAATGGATTATGGGTATGTTGACAGGAATGGGGATTTTATAGATCCGGTACGCTGCATAGCATGGATCAATCATGTTCTTGACAAAGATTTTACTGCCGAAAAACGATTTAATCTCTGGAAATATTATGAGAGTTATTACTTTACGGAAATAGAACAGGATCATTATGACAGGGCATATCCGAAAACGGTGTTTGGTATTATTCCAGAAGAATTAAGAGGTGGAATGGGAGGCAGAGATCTGGCAGATATCTATTATATTGTATATGGAACAGGGGATATGGGGATGAATGAAGCCAGCAGCGGATCATATCCGTATGAGATAATGTGTGTAAAAAAAGAATTACAGAAATTCTCTGAAACATACGGGTTTGACAGAAAAAAGCGTTTATATGAATTATTGAAGCTTCCGTATGATGAGAGACAGGGGATTGCCTGTCAAAAATATGGCGGACTGGCGGAAATGACACTGAGAATACCAGCCAGAGTATTTGTGTACCTTTTTGCAGAGATACAAGGCTTTGATTTCTGGACAGAATGGCATGAAGTGCATGGAGAGTTTTATGTGGATGAAATTACTAAAAACTATGTTGGTGAGTCGGTCGTAAAAAAGAGAGAAGAAATAAGAAACACACAGATTGGAAAGTTGAAAACAAAAGATTTTTTGAAAAATAATGGCTGCTTTACATTTTATAATACACCGGCGGAACTTAAGGATAAACCTGACTATTATCTTTCCGATGATGATTTAATGTACTGGTGGGATGGAACAGATACCGTACAGTTATCAATACGGATGATCGAGACATTGAACAGGTGGTCCGTAGAATTGAAGAAATTTGAGACGGAAATAAACCGGGACGAAATAGAAGATTACGATATGTTGAAAAGTTTGTTGGAATTATTGGATAGGGCAAATCATGAGTATAGAGACATATATGCATTTCAAAATATGTTTTATGAGTTTGCGCAAAACAATAAAGATATTCATTATTTTGCGGCGATAAAGTTATTTGAGAAAATACTTGATGAAAACTGGGAGACAGGTAAAATTATTCAGTCAGTAGAATCATGGAGTACGGCTTCTAAAAATGTTATCTGTAATGAAGGCAGGATAACTGTCAAACGATTTTTGAGTGTGCTGGCAAATAAGAAGCTTAGAGTGAAGTGTTTTGGATTCTGATGAGCCACTCCTGCCAATTTCTTCCAATTCCCCCATCCCGATTGTCCTCATCAAAATCACCCAGTATACTGTAACTATCTCCCCGGTTTCCCCAAAGATCCGAGGCAGAAAATCAGAACAGCATAAGAGGAAACAACATGAGGACAATCGACGAAAATATCATCCAATCCTATCAAAACCATATTTATATACAGGAAAAATCCAAGAATACCATCGACAAATACATCCGCGACATCCGCACCTTCACCGCATGGCTGGAAACGCAGGAACAGAAAGACATCACCAAAAAAGTTCACATAAAAATGCCAAAACTAAATGTGAATATGTTAGCTTTGTTTTTTTATTTAAAGATATTGAAAAAATGTCACGAAAATTATATAATAATCGTGACGAAAAAGGAGAGCATTGCTATGGCAAATGGAATATATATCGAAATAAAAAAAAGAATACTGGATGCAGAAGAAGGCTCAATATTTGTAACATCAGATTTTACCGATATTGCTACAACAACAACTGTAAGAAAATGCCTTGGAAGGCAGGTTGAAGAGAAAAACATCCGCAGAATTATTGACGGAGTTTATGAAAAGCCTGTATATAGCAATTTGCTGAGGGAATATGTTCCGGCTAATCCTGAAAAAGTTGCGTATGCTATTGCAAGAGGATTTCATTGGACCATTGCGCCATGTGGAGACGTAGCATTAAATAAATTAGGACTATCAACGCAGGTTCCGGTTGTCTGGTTCTATATCAGTGACGGTCCATATAGAAAGTTTTCTTGGGATAATATCACGTTGTCTTTTAAGCATCGTGCAAATCGTGAAATTTCATATATGTCTGAGACAACCACTTTGGTTGTTGAGGCATTAAAGACATTGGGGAAGGACCGTGTTGATGACGGTATTATTTTGAGTTTGAGAAATAGATTGCCTAGAGAAGAGAAGAAAAAGATGTTAGTGGAAGCAACTGGTGTAAGCGAATGGATATATACAGTAATCAGAAAGGTGTGTGCTGAATAATGAAAGAAGTTGCGAAATTACAGATAAAAGACAGAATGGAATTATTTCAGGCAACGGCAATATCCATGGGAATGCAGCCGAATGTAATAGAGAAAGACTTTTGGGTATGTTTTATGTTGGACCATCTATTCCATGATTGTAAGTACAAAAACGCTTTTGTCTTTAAAGGTGGAACAAGCCTTTCTAAGTCATACCATGTTATTGAGAGGTTTTCCGAGGATATAGATTTGATTTTGGACTGGCGAAAAATAATGAATGACGAGGTGAATCCTTGGGAAGAAAGGTCGAAAACCAAACAGGATTTATTCAATAAGCAGATTAATTCGGAAGCAGCAAAATTCTATAAAGAGGAATTGATCCCCCAGTTGAATAGTGAAATGAAAGAAAAACTGGGGGATGGAGAATGGATTTCGGTTGATACAGAAGATGAGATGGTAGTTAATTTTTATTATCCGCAGATATTTGAGGCAGAGTATTTACGTTCTTGTGTAAGATTGGAAATTGGACCATTAGCAGAATGGATGCCATCTCATGAGACAATCGTAACTCCATTTGCAGCCGAAAAATATCCGGATATTTTTTCACAAAAAGATACATCGGTTTTGACCATTGATGTTGAGAGAACTTTCTGGGAAAAACTCACCATATTACATAAAATTGCAAATTTCCCGGAGGGAAAGCCGTTGCCTGCCAGATATGCAAGACATCTATATGATGTGTATAATATGGGCAATTCATGGGTAAAGGAAAGAGCATTTAAACGAAAAGAGTTGTTAGAAAAAGATGTGGTATTTAAGCAGAAATTTTATTATGTCAAAGGAGCACATTATGAAACTGCAACATTGAGCAGTATTGAACTTCTGCCCAAAGAAGCGGTACTCAATGCGTTGAAAGAGGACTATCAGGCAATGAGGAATATGATATATGGGAATATACCGGAGTTTGAAGAGATTCTTGAGTTCCTTGAAAAGTTGCAGGAAGAAGTACATGGGTTGTAGTAACTTGATAGCTTGAGGAACTTGATACAACAGGAGGAGAAAGTTCTGCAAAAAGAGATAGATAATGCCAAATTTCCGAAATTAACCAACCGTGTGTATTATCTGAAACATGAAGAGGGAGGTGTAAACGCAGTGTGTGAAGTAATGAGAAAATATTCAGAAGAAGTCGCAGAAAAAGCATATCAGCAGGGCGAGGAAGCCGGCAAAGAAATCGGCAAAGAAATCAGTCAACGCCAGGCAATCCAGATCCAAACCACCTAAAATAAAACCAATCATCACAGAGCCAGCCCTTCCTGCCAATTTCTTCCAATTCCCCCATCCCGATTGTCCTCATCACAATCACCCGGTATACTGTAACTATCCCCGGTTTCCCCAAAGATCCGTGGGCAGAAAATCAGAACAGCATGAGAGGAAACAACATGAGGACAATCGACAAAAATACCATACAATCCTATCAAGATCATATTTATACACAGGAAAAATCCCAGAATACCATCGACAAATACATCCGCGACATCCGCACCTTCACCGCCTGGCTGCAGACACAGGAACAGAAAGACATCACCAAAGAATGCGTGATCCGCTACAAAAAACATCTCGAAGCCAAATACATGCCGTCCAGCGCTAACAGCATGCTCATCGCCTTAAACGGCTTCTTCGGATACACAGGCTGGCATGACTGTTTCGTCACGATCTTCAAGACCCAGCCAAACCACATCTATGCGCAGGAAAAAGAGATGATGCGCGCCGAATACGAAAAACTCATCGCAACTGCAAAAGAGAATGGCAACCTCCGCCTTGCCATGATCATCGAGATCATCGGCAGCACCGGCATGCGCATCAGTGAACTTGCATCGGTCACGGTGGAGGCAGTGAGCACCGGAAAGATCAGCATATCCTGCAAAGGAAAACACCGCGAGATCTATCTCGTACACAAACTGAAAATGAAACTGCTCGACTACTGCAAAAAGAAAGGCATCAGAAGCGGCGCAGTCTTCATCACAAAAAACGGAAACCCGGTAGACCGCAGCAACATCTGGACGGAAATGAAAAAAAACGCCGAAAAAGCAGGCGTTGCACTGGAGAAAGCATTTCCGCATAACCTCCGCCATTTCTTTGCGCGCACCTACTACAGCATACATAAAAACATCAGCCAGCTTGCGGATATCCTTGGACACAGCAGTATCAATACCACAAGGATCTACTTAGCGACCACAGAGGAAGACCATGTCAAAAAATTGGAGCGTCTGGATCTGGTCGTCTGAACGACAGAAATAAAAAGACACAACATAATGTAGATTATGTTGTGAATGCATTCGGATGAAAGTATGATAATCATTACCAATATCTTCCAAGTACTATTTTTTTATCAAAAAATCCGAGAAACGTCAATAGTCTGATGCTAAAATTCGACAAAAAAATCCCCCTTTTGTAAAAGAAGCACTAATTTCATAGTACTTCTCTAGGAATTTGTTGCCATTTTTGCACAAAAATAAGACCAGACTTCTGTAAACGCCTGATTTTTCAGTATTTCACGGTTTCACAGCTGAAAATCATGTTGTTTCAACTATACTACATTCGTAGACAACTGCTAAAAACCAGAAATTTTATAAATCTGTTCAAAATCCCGGTGTAACCGGGCAAAAGAGCCATTCCTCCACACAACATAATCTACATTATGTTGTGGAGCTTTCTTTATGTAATAAAAATTAAGGAGGAAACCTATGAGAAGGACGAAAGTAAACCGTGCATTGACATTTGTGATGGCAGCCGCACTGCTCATCGGATCGATCCACGGCGTAGGTGCAAAAGAGCAGAGCAAAGCCTATGATGCACCGGAACTGACGCTCACACAGGGCGTGACAGACTATGACCTGACGGAAGGGATCACGTATGACAGTGAAAAATATACCCTGTCCGTCACTGACACAGGAAACTTTGACATCAATGTGGCAGGAGATTATGTGATCTCATACGCACTGACGGAAAAGGAAAGCAGTGTAAATGTAACTGAAAGTGTGGAGAACACAGACAGTGTAGAAAGCATAGAAAGTACCGAGACAGTGTCAGGCACAGAAACGATAGAAACGACAGATGCCATGGCAACGGTGGAAGATACGGATCAGACACCGGAAGGGGATGCCATCAATACCGTTGATACGCAGGAAAAGCAGGTCATCACCTTTACAAGAACAGTTCATGTAGTAGCGGCTTCTGAGGACGAAGTATCTATGTATGAAGCACGGGAACTGGTGCTGGTACAGGGGGAGGAAGGCTATGACCTGACAGATGAGATCCTCTATGATGATGTAAAATATACGTTAACAGTAGGGGATCTTGGAGGCTTCGATATTAACAAGATCGGCTCCTACGAAGTGACCTATTCCCTTACACCTGTGACAACAGAAGAGACACAGGAAAATGGACAGGATGACACACAGGATAACCAGGTCATCACATTTCAGAGAACGGTTACTGTGAAAGCAGCCGAGGAAGAAAACGCTTTGTATGAAGCACCGGATCCCTACTTAGAGTGGGGTCAGGAAGATTATGATCTGACGGAAGGCATTATCTATGATAAAGACCTTTATGAAGTAAAGGTTTCTGATCCTGGAGATTTTGATATTTATACTTTAGGAGAATATGAGGTAACCTATTCCCTTACTCCACTGGAGGAGAGTTTAGAAACCGAAGAGACGGAAACTCTGGAAACCGAAACAGAAACGGAAGAGACAGAGACACAGGAAACCGGAACGGAAGAAACGGAAACCAAAGACCCGGATGGCTCATCGGAAACAGAGTCCCCAGAGGAAAAACCGGTGGTATTGGCACAGGAAAGTATTACTTTTACAAGAAAAGTATATGTAATAGAAACACAATTTGCATTATTATCTTTGCGCTCAGGAAGAGCAGTTAATGGAGATTATACAGTCGCTCTTGGCACTCCTGTATGGACGGATAATACTCACGCAAAATTTCAGTTTACAAATGCAAAAATTGAAAGTAATGGAGAACCTATAACAATCCTGACAATTACTTTATCAACAGGCACTTTGACAGCGAGTGACATAGCAGATGCAGACATTACAGATATCAATCAAAAATCAGCTACGTGGTTATTTTATGATGGAGTAGAAGCAGCTACAGTCCAGAAAAAGATAAGAAACATGACCTTTACTTATGAAGCAGGTATGAATATAGATGTTTCAGTAGATGGAAACAAAATAGAAGGATTTGACAAATTACCTAATAACTCAAAACTGACACAATGGACAAATGGACATTACTATTTATGGGTAAATGATAATACGAGGTCTTGGAGTGGCGCATATAATGAGGCAAAAAGTTACATTTTAGGTGGTAGAAAAGGTTACCTTGCAACGGCTATAAATGTAGATGAGATGTGGTATATGTCTAACGTATCAACTAATTCATCTTGGGTTGGTGGCACAGTTCTAGTTAATGTAGATGATTCTTTAATTTTAGACCCAGATGAACTGACTCGGAAAGTAGGAGTGTACAAGATTAACAAAGCCTACAAGCAAAGTGCCAGTCTGACAAGTATGTATTACTGGGCTTGTGGACCAGAAAAAGGAACGGGTATCAAGACAGAATTATGGAGTAAAGGACAGCCAGACTGGTGTCTTAAATCTAGTCTGCCTAATGTACCTATTGTTGATAATTTAATTTTCACAGGAAGTGAAGCAGCCAACCAGCCTGATATTTGCACGAACCTAAGACCGGTTGGTAATGGTGGAATAGGAAACACATGGGAGTTTAATGTTGACTATAACGATAACGACATTAGGGTATCCGGATATTTCGTGGAATTTGGAGGATACATTGAATTAGGGGACGAAGATCCTGGTGGACGCGATAGTAAAAAATATGGAAACAGTAATCAGACAGCAAATCCAAAAGATGCGGAGGCATCCATTAACGGTGTGAAATACGCCCCTCTTGCAGATGCACTGGATACGGCACAGACCGGAGACACAGTCGAGATCGTAAAAGATACCGTCACAGCAGTAACAGGCGGAACCCTGAAAAAAGGTGTGCAGTTAAAGAGCAAGGATGGTACATGGTTCTCCGCACCGGGTGATGCGGTGGATGTAACGCTTGACGTTGCAGCAGATGGAACCATTACACTTAAAGACGGAACACTTAATGTATCGGATAACGGAACACTGAACGTTTACAGTCCGGTAGACCATAATACTTACAAGGTGACAACCCCGGCAGGCGCATCATCGGTCGTTGTGCCAAACGGTACAGGGGATGATACACCATATCTCAAGAACCATAATACGACAGGCGCACTCACCTTAAAGATCGGGGATGTGACATACACATATACCAATCAGAGTTTTGATGCCATCACCCTGGTCTACATCCCGGATGCCATGTGCCGGAATGAACTGGTGACAAAAGCAGAAGTTACGGCAGACAAGAGTGCAGTAATTAAGCTGGATGGCGGCGAAGAAAATAAGGTAGAGATAAAAGGAAATGGTTCAGCCGCCGATAAAGTGACAGTAGAGCGCAGAACATCAGATAAAAAAGCGGAGGTAAAACTTCCTTCGGGAACAAAGGCGAAGGTATTTGGACATGAGGTGGATACTGCACCAGCAGGTGGCGTGACGGTAGGTCAGAGAAATGCAGTCGACACAAAATATCCGGACAGGGATTATATCGTAATAGCTGTTGCGGGAGAGAAAGTCACAGTAGATGGTATTGAATATGTTGCAACGGAAAACAATCAGAAGTTTTATCTTGGAACATTTAAAGCAATCGTAACCATAGGAAGCAATGCTGAGATTACAAGTGGTCAGAAGCAGACTGATGTTGGTTATTTAAAAACTTATACTGTAAAAATCAGTCCAAAAGCAGATTATGATCTGGATCAGGACAACTTTATCGTTACTATGAAGGAAAGCGATACAGGGACTGTTAAGAATTTGACATTTGCAGATGTGTGCAGTGTAGATCCGGCAGATGGAAGCATTACAGTTACGATTCCAAATGTCAGTGGAGACATTACAGTGAATGCTGCGGCAAAACGGCAGATGACAACCTTAAAAGTAACAGGTCTTGTAACAGCAAATGCAAAGGGAAGCTTCAAGGCGGTAGATGCATCTGGTAATGAATACAAACTGGAGCAGGATGGCAGCATCAATGTAAACCGCAATGAGGAACTCACCCTTATATTTACGCCAAATGATTTTTCAAATCCTTATTATTCAGATCTTACCGGGGAGAAGGGAGAAAGTTTCTCTATCCTGACAGCATTGCAGGATACAACAAACAATACAGATTTATTTGCAGGAGCAAAAACGTTTAACTGGAAAGAAAAGAGTTATGAATTAAAGTACACACCGACAACTTCAGATGTGACACTGAAAGCTGTATTCACACCGTCCCATATCGTACATGTTCATGTGACAGGTGGTACGGCAAAAGTGAAAGGTACAGGGCTTGTAACAAAAGAACCAGGTGCGGACCAGTTCCAGCATGTCATTGTGAAAAACAATGAAACAGTAGAGCTGGAGTTAAAAGATACAACAGGAACAGCCACTACTTATAAAAAGGCATATTGGAGCAACGTGGATGGCAGTGATGATACCGATGTATCCAATCAGGCTTTCACAGGAAATGGAACAAGCTATATTTACACAACACGGGCGGTAGGCAAACCACAGGCATTAAATATTACATTTGAAGAGGGACAGACCGTAGATGTAAAAGTGACACATGGAAACCTTGTGACTGGAAATGATGGTGTGGCATGGAATGATAAAGGAAACAGTACATACCAGACGATTGTGAAGAAGAATGGAGCATTGAAGGTCAATATTAAGCCAGAGGATGGTTACGGATTAAAGAGCATTACGGTTAATAATGTGGCAATTGATATTGATGCGGCAATCAAGAGTGGGGAAATCACATGGGATGGTACAACGAAGACCTATTCCCATACATTCGCAAAAGTTTATCAGGCATGGAATGTTACGGTGGACTTTGAAAAACTGCATGAGATCGTTTTTCAAGATCAAAAGGGCAATATCTTAAATAAGACAGAGCATATTACAGTGATTGATGGAGATACGATTCCGGCAGCAAGCTTTACCAAAATGCAGGAAGAAGCAGATAAGTCAAAGGCTGAAAATGAGAGCCTCTTTGTATGGGTTGATAAAACAGACAGCACAAAGATCTATAATGAAACAACTGTGATGACTGCACAGACTGCGGATGTCGTGACCTTAATCCCGGTATACCGGATGAACGTGATCAAGGGGGCAGATGGAAGCGTTATTGCAGCAGATGATTTTGTCATTCATGTGAACGATGTCAGAAAGCTTACGGACACAGAGGCAGCGACACTCGCAAATGTGACTGCTTATGATCATTTCGGTTCAGACATCAGTAATAGTGTGACTGTGGAACAAACAAAATTAGAGGAATTAAAGAAAAAGACTAAGGGAACATATGTGGATGCTTTGACCTTTATGATTGCAGCATCAGGATTGACGACAGGCGTAGATGTGGAAGTGACGGATGATAATCCGACCATTACGGGAAAGACAGCATATACCCTGACTTTCAAGGGAAGAGCAAATGAGACTTATAAGTATCAGGAGCTGGATGCCCAGGGAACCCCGACAGGTAATGTATCAACCATACTTACGGATGGGGATGGAAAAGCAACCATCACAGGCCTGAAGAAAGCAACACCATATCAGATCAGTCATAAGAAATATGGTTCTGTAAACGGCAAAACAGCCCTCGTGGATGCAAAGGATATTGCAAAGCAGTTCGAGGACAGAGGTGCCGGGGACACAACAGGCAATAATGCCACGGACAGAACAGAGAAAGCGGAAAACTCCAATGTACAGGTTGTAGTGGATGATGACGGCAACTACAAAGTCATCGTGAAGAAAGACATCGACCACACAGTTGAGATCCCTGACACATGGGGTGAGGTCAAGATCGACTTAAATGATAAGACCATCACAGGCGACAATGCAGATGATAATAATGAAGCAAAACCGGGACTGGAATTTGTCAAGGATGCTAACAGCAGCGAACATCCGGGAACGAATCTTGAGATCGTAAACGGTACGATCAAAGGTGGGGACGGTTCTGCTAAACATCCGGATGGAGCAGCCGGTATCGGAGCCAGTGGTGATACAGCAGATGCCGGAATTATCATTGGAAGCAATGCAAACGTGACCGGTGGTAATGGTGCAGACGGCACAGAAGGCAAAGATGGAGGAAATGGCGGAGCCGGTATCGATGGTAACGGCAAGCTCACTCCGACAGTCAGTGGAACTGTAACTGGTGGAAACGGCGGTAAAGGCGGAGATTCCGTAGCCGGTATCCCTGGCAATGGTGGAAACGGTGGAACCGGAATCAGCGCAGGCAATAAGACCATCACCATCAATCCTGGCGGAACCGTCAAAGGCGGTGATGCAGGAAACGGCGGAAACGCAACAGGAGATAACACGAACCCGGGCGGAAACGGAGGAAACGGCGGTACAGGAACCGAGACCACACAGCCGGGAAAGACCGATAATAACGGTGGAACAACATCCGGTGGAAATGGCGGAGACGGCGGAAAATCCGACAACGGAAACGGTGGAAACGGAGGCGATGGAGGAAACGGCAAGAACCCGGGCACCGGCGGAAATGGCGGCGGCTCCAACAGTGGAAACAACGGCAGCTCCGGCAGTGATGGCAACAGACCTGGAGGCAACGGCGGTAACAATAACGGCAGCGGCGGTAATAACGGCAGCAATAATGGCGGTAATAATTCCGGTAATAACGGTGGAAACAGCAATGGAAATACGAACGGAACCAATACCGGAGTCACAGATGGCAAGACCAATGCCACAGATATCGCCGCAGCGGATGGAAACAATGCGTCCGGCGGAAACAAAAACAACAAACACAACAGGAACAACAGAAACAACAACGAGTCAGACCAGGCGGATGGTGAGGATGTGACAGAAGGTACAGAGACCGGTGCAGATACAGGTTCTGATGATACTACAGATGTCGCAGACAGCACAGAGACCGGAGCAGATGCAGACGGAAGCGGAAACACAGACGACAGCATCCCGGCAGACAGCAGTGATGCAGACGGACACATCAGCTTCGCAGACTGCGGATTCCACTGGTATCCAGTCATCCTGATCCTTGTGATCGCAGGATACACAGTCCTGCGTATCCGGAAGATCCGCGAGGAACTTGACGGAGAGTAAGACAGTAACCCCAAAAGATACCAGAACGAAAAAACAATCCCGGGGATATCCACATATCCCCGGACAATAAAAAAGAAAGGCCTGACATCTAAACTTACAAACAACAAACCAAAATGATATATGTAAATTTTCCAAAATACTTACAAAACATCTGACATGAGCGGGCAGAACAGGAAAGCTCCCTGTCAGACCCATTCATGGCAGAAATACGAGGAACAGGAGGATAAGGACCATGGATCCTGAAAGAAGAAAAGCACTGCGGAAGACGCAGAAAAAATGTATCGCAGCCCAGGTGGTGATGTGTGCAGCCTATATATCAGCGGGCATCTTACTGGCTGTGACAGGCAGGCACTGTGTGGCAGATACTCCGATCTATATAGCCGGCGCAGTCATTACAGCCGGCTGCATGGCAGCTCTTGCAGTGTTTGAGTCAAGACTTTCAAGAGAACTTGCAGGATGACATGACAGGGGCAGCGCAGGCTGCCCCTGTTGTGCCTGAAAAAGGGATTATAAGGAAGTGACAGATCATGAAAGACAGGAATTTTGTTAAGGAAATAGAAAAGTTAAGGACAGCCGTCTTAGGGTATGACCGTGAGGAAGTCGTGCTCTACATCAGGGAACTGGTGGAGTACTATGGACAGAAGAACGAGGAGGCAGTGAGGGAACTATATCTGGAAAAGATGCAGCTTGCGGCAGAGAACGCAGGACTGCGGGCACAGATCCCCACACAGGAGAAGCTCTATGCGGAGGCAGAAGGAAAGGCGGAGGAGATCCTGGGCGGTGCAAAGGAGACTGCGGCGACCATCCTTGACCATGCCGGCACCGAAAAGGAACGCATGCTCAAAGAGGCCGGGGAAGCAGAAAAGAGGATCCTTGCAGAAGCGGACAGAAAGGCAGGGGAGACCCTTGCAGAGGCGGACAGGAAGGCAGGGGAGACCCTTGCAGAGGCGGACAGAAAAGCAGGGGAGACCCTTACAGAGGCAGAGAGGAAGGCAGGAGAGATCCTTGCAGAGGCAGGGCGGCAGGCGGAGGAGATCCTTGCAGAGGCAGGGCGGCAGATGGATGTCATCCTGACCAAGACAAGGGAGAAAGTGGAGAAGCAACAGGCGCTCTACCATCAGTACCGTAGCCGTCTGGAAGCCTTGAAAAAAGGCCTGGACTGCATCTTTGCAGGGTGTCCGCCGGAGGAAGACACACGGGATCTGCATGGAAAGCCGCAGAGACCGGGACAGATACAGGCAGACGGACTGGAAGAGACCGGTCTCCGGGAACAGCCATGAACGGGGGAGAACAGTACAGCCTTGACATGGCACTCCTGAAGGTCCGCGAGGAAAAACGGAAAAGAAAGATGCGCTCAGAGCGGGCCGTCATCCTGTTCGTGGTCTGGATCCTGGTGTTCAGGGTATGCGGGATCATGCGCGTGGATGGAAATTCCATGCGCCCTGCCTGCCATCCCGGGGATATCGTGTTCTTCCTGCGCATCCTCCCGGACGGCGTGGACTATGGGGATGCCGTCATCTTAAAGGATGCATCCGGGGAATACCTGATCAAGCGCATCGCAGGGCTGCCGGGGGATGTGATGGAGGTGGACCGTGAGGGACACCTGACAAGGAACGGTGCAAAAGTGCAGGAGACGGATGTCATCTTCGGCCTGTCGGAAACAGGAGACAGCGTGGATTATCCGTACACCGTGCCGGAAGGGAGTTATTTCTTCCTCGGGGACAACCGCCCGGTGTCTTTAGACAGCAGGATGCTCGGTGCGGCAGGAAGGGAAGAGATAAAAGGAAAGGTCATCTGGGCAGCGGGGGCTGGGAGATGGAACAAAAAAACAGGTAAGAGGTAAAAGACCATGAGCATTACAGGAGCTTATACTTGGGAAGATATTTCCAGTCTTGGGATGGAAGCTTATTTCCAGCCCATCTACAACGTGGAAAAGCACAGGATCACCGGACTTGAGGCGCTGTTCCGGGCAAAGGACG
>ENA-OPCM01001354-OPCM01001354.1-human-gut-metagenome-genome-assembly--contig:-NODE-1354-length-16385-cov-2.216412_pt1 | contig 16385 bp, 11 predicted proteins | sample MGYA00241252_ERZ501484 | MGnify/ENA primary metagenome ERZ501484 (study PRJEB25962, sample SAMEA2042583) | human gut metagenome | biome: human gut; feature: human-associated habitat; material: faeces...
AGGGGGATGTTGGTACGATTATTACAAGTTATGCATATATCACACCTTATGAACAACCAACTAAAAATCAATTAGGTATCTATGATGATAGTCTTATTCCTGACTATGCTAAGATTGTAGATGCTGTTCATGCATATGGAACTAAGATTATTATGCAGATTGTTCATGGCAGTTCAATTGGACAAGGGTATATTGAAACAGCTACGGTTTTAGGACCATCAGCAATAACTCATCCAACATCACAAATCACACCTCAGGAAATGACAAAGGAAGATATTAAGAATGTTGTTCATTATTTTGCACTTGCTGCTAAAAGAGCGAAATCTGCTGGGTTTGATGGTGTTCAAATACATTGTGCCCATGGGTATTTGTTATCACAGTTTATATCTCCACTCTTCAATCACAGACATGATCAATATGGTGGAAATACTGAAAATCGTTCACGTATTGTTCTAGAGGTTTATCAAGCTATACGTGAAGAGGTTGGTGAAGATTATCCTATATGGATAAAAATCAATTCATCTGATGAACAAGAGGGTGGCTTGAGTGTAGAAGAGTTTATAAACATAGCAACTAAACTTTCAAATGCTGGAATGAATGCCATTGAAGTGAGTGGAAATCAATTGAAAAAACATAAAGCTCAAGAACGTGCTTATTATAAAGATGCAGCAGTTCGATTATCACAAGTCATTTCTACACCTGTTATTTTAACTGGAGGATTAAGAGAGTTAAAAGATATTCAACCCATTTATGAAACAAGCCATGTTCATTTTTTTGGGTTCTCAAGACCATTTATCAAAGATGCTACATTTATTAAAAGACTACAAACTCAGATATAAAGATTATTCTTATATCCCTTCTTAAAAAAGAAGGGATTTTTTGGTTGACTTTTCCCTTAGGGAAAGGTGTATGATAATATAAGATGTTTGAAAGACATACAAAGGAGGATTAGTGATGTTATCGATTGGAGAATTTTCAAAGATCTGTAGTGTATCTACAAAAACACTCCGTTATTATGCAGAAATAGGACTTATTATACCAGATGAAATTAATCCTGAAAATGGTTATAGATATTATTCTATTGATCAATTAGAAAGAATGTTATTTATTAATAGATTAAAATCTTATAATTTCTCTTTAGATGAAATCAAAACAATTTTAGAATCAAATAAATTACAAGATAAAAAACTCTATATATCACTTATGAAAAAGAAAAAAGAAATGGAAAAAAGACCGAGAAGAACTCCTGCTGAAAAAGCACGTGCTCAATATACCAATTATGCAGTGAAAGAACCCATGGAACTAATGGAGTTTCTGGCTGCCAAAATGCCGGATGCGAGTCGCACAAAATTAAAATCATTATTAAGTAAGCGGGTTGTATTTGTTGATAATGTGATAACCACACAATTCAACTTTCCCCTTGAAGCGGGCATGAAAGTGCAAATCAGCAAACAAAAGGGAAAAAAAGAATTTAATAACAGACTGCTGAAAATCGTGTATGAAGACGCATATATCATTGTTGTCGAAAAGATGCAAGGACTTTTATCAGTCAATACAGAAAGACAGAAAGAGCGCACAGCCTATACAATACTTAACGAATACGTGCAACGTTCCGGACGTCAATTCCGTGTGTTTATCGTTCACCGCCTGGACAGGGACACTTCCGGCCTGATGATGTTTGCTAAAGACGAAAAAACACAGCGGACACTACGTGATAACTGGCACGATATCGTGACTGACCGTCGATATGTAGCTGTGGTGGAGGGAAGTATGGAAAAAGATTATGATACAGTCGTTTCCTGGCTGACTGATAAAACGCTTTATGTAAGTTCCAGTGAATATGATGACGGTGGATCAAAATCTATTACCCACTATAAGACCATCAAACGTGCCAACGGATATTCTTTAGTGGAACTTGATTTAGAGACCGGACGTAAAAACCAGATTCGTGTACACTCTGCCGATATGGGACATCCGGTATGTGGCGACATAAAATACGGCAATGGCGACGATCCTATACATCGCCTTTGTCTTCATGCCTATATGCTCTGCTTCTATCATCCCGTTACCCGTCAGGCGATGGAGTTCGAAACGATGATTCCGGCGGCGTTCAGACATCTGTTCAAGTAGGCCAATCGGTCTGCTTGATTGCTGAGCCCTCTACTATGTTGGCTCAATTAATCATTAAACTCAAGAAAAGATGGAAAATTTCGGATATTACATATTCTGTATAGTAGCCTTTATCGTGGTGTTCCTGCTTGTGAAGAAAATCACAGGCTGCCTGATAAAGACTGCCATATTCGTTGTGCTGGCAGCGGTGCTTGCGGCAATATACTATTTGTGGCTCAGTTGAGGCTTGTGATAAAACGAATCGGTCATCAGGACGTTTCTGTGTATTCTGTCCTGATGACCGATTGAGTCTAACCCAAATCAGACGTTAGGGATTGCTTGGATTCTGAGTTTTCAGAATGACGGATTCAGTTTGGGTTAGTATTCAGTCTTGTCGCTCTTCTCTGTCCACATTCTGAAAGCCTTTTTCGCCTCCTCCTGCATGATGATTTCGGATGGCTTGTTGCGGTGGTCTGGCGACAGTTCCAGTTCCTTGTATATGAAGTCGTCGTCGAAACCTATTGCAGCAGCGTCCTTGCGGTCGTTGGCATAGAAAATCTTGTCGAGATGTGCCCAATATATAGCACCCAGACACATCGGACACGGTTCACACGAAGTGTATATCGAGCAGCCTCCCAGGTCGAATGAACCGATAGCCTTTGCCGCCTTGCGGATTGCCGACACCTCAGCATGGGCCGTAGGGTCGCAGTCTATAGTGACACAGTTGGAAGCCTCTGCCACGACTTCGCCGTTGCGTGCTATTACCGCACCGAACGGTCCGCCGCCGTTTTTCACGCTCTCTTCAGACAGCCTTATGGCTCTGAGCATTAATTCTTTATCGTTCATATAATATTCCTTTATTAGTTATAGATTTAGTGTTATACATTCAAACTCTTTGCTAAGATATTGAATATTTCCCAATAAAACAAGAAAATACCCTAAATTCACGATTATGATACTGTATTTGTCTGGCACAGGAAACACCAGGTGGGTTGCCGAGAGCATCGCCCGCATGACAGAAGACGAGAGGGTAGTGGACGTCGCCTCTTTATGCAGCCAGCCCCTTCATGTGCAGCTGAATCCCGGAGAGCCTCTCGGCATCTTCTTTCCCGTTCACGGTTGGCGCCCGCCGATGCTGCTTCGTCGCGTGTTGTCAGAAATGACGTTGAGCGTCGGTTCGGAGCGCAATGTCAAACCCTATGTGTATTCAGTCTGCACCGTTGGCGACACCGTTGGCGAGAGTATGGATATATTGCGCAGCGATCTCAAGAAACAAGGCGTTTCTCTCGATGCCGTGTTTGATGTGCGGATGCCGAATACATACGTCGGACTGCCCTTTATGGATGTAGACAAGGAGAAGGTGGTCAGCGAAAAGCTCCATGAAGCGCAGCCGCGCATGGAGTTTATAGTAGAAAAGATAAGAGAGAGGGCGAATGGGGCTTTCATGCGCTATCTGGGCAGATGGAAGAGAATCAACAGTCGTCTGCTCGGCGAGGCATTTGTGCGCAAACTCGTCACCGACCGTTGTTTCCATGTTGAAGAGTCGCTCTGCGTGTCGTGTGGGAAGTGCGTGGCATCGTGTCCCGTCGGCAACATGTCGCTTGACGACGACGGTATGCCGCAATGGAACCATGACGGCAGCTGTCTCACTTGCTTCGCCTGTTATCATAACTGTCCACGCCATGCCATCCGTTTCGGCAGCGTTACCGACAAGAAGGGACAGTATGTCTTTGACCCCAAACGGGCATAGAATGCAAAAATTCAGGCAAACGGTATCTCTATTCTCTATCTTATGTGATAGTATCTCGAATGACGCCCGAAATAGGAACCGCCGTATGCGGAACCGCACGAACGGTGGTGTGAGGGACTGTAAATACGAAAATAGGAAGAAAACAGCTTCGTTTTCCTCCTACTCGATTTATTTGTAAAAGTCAAAGACTTCTCTTTTGCCTTTATTCTGTCACAGTTATCTCTCCGCAGATATTTCTCACAATGTTTGATCTCACGAGATTAACATCGTTGTGCTGGCCTATCAGGAACATGAGTTTTGTCAAAGCACTCTCCACGGTACTGTCGTAACCGCTCACTACGCCCATGTTCTTGAGCTGGAATCCCGTGTCGTATCTGCTCATCTCCACTGCTCCTGCGTCACACTGGCTGATGTTCACCACAGTGATTCCGCGGCTTGTAGCCTCCTTGAGCAGTCGCATGAGCCAGGGGTGGTGTGGCGCGTTTCCGCTGCCGTAGGTCCTCATCACCATGGCGCGAAGTTCCGGCGACTCGATTACGTGGCGCGTGATCTGCTCCTGCACACCAGGGAAGAGCGTGAACACGGTGACGTTGGGGTCTAATGCGAAGTGGGGGATGAGTTTCTTCGTGAAGTCCCTCTTCAGGATATGCTCCTCGTGGTATGTGATGTTCACTCCGGCATCTGCCAGATGAGGATAGTTGTAAGACTCAAAGGCGTTGAACCCGTCGGCGTTTGCTTTCGTTGCCCTGTTGCCTCTCAGCAGGTGGCCGTTGAAATAGATACACACTTCTGGAACTATCGGTGTGCCGTCGTCATGGTGGGCAGAAGCCACCTCAATACTCGTCACGAGGTTCTCTTTGCCGTCGGTGCGCAGCTGACCGATAGGCAGCTGGCTTCCTGTCAGCACCACAGGCTTTGTCAGGTTTTCGAGCATGAACGACAGTGCTGATGCCGTGAATGCCATGGTGTCGGTGCCGTGCAGTATTACGAAACCGTCGTAGTCGTCGTATCTGTCGGCAATGATCCTTACGAGTTGCGACCAGAAGCGCGGCGTCATGTCGCTGGAGTCGATGGGAGGCGTGAACTGATAAGAGTCGATTCCCGTCTCGATGGCGGCAAATTCCGGAAGGCAGCTGATTAGATGGTTAAAGTCCAGAGGTTCCAATGCTCCTGATTCACGGTTGCATCCCATGCCTATTGTGCCTCCCGTGTATATCAAAAGCACTCTGTCTGTGCGTTTGAAGGAATAGTTAGAAACTGAATTTTTGTTTTTCATAAAAGGTCTTGCCTATTTGATTTTTCGTTTAGATTGTGCAAATATAGCTTAAAAAATGATGTAATCAAAAAAAATGCCGTATATTTGCACAGAAAAGATTAAACAAATTACATATTAACAATTAACACTAAAATAATATTAAGTCATGAAGCAATTTATGGACGAAAACTTCCTGCTTGAAACCAAGACCTCGCAGGAACTTTTCCACAATCATGCGGCCAAGATGCCAATCATCGATTATCACTGTCATCTGATTCCTGAAATGGTGGCAAACGACCATCAGTTCAAGAGCATTACAGAGCTTTGGCTCGGAGGCGACCACTACAAGTGGCGTGCGATGAGAACCAACGGTGTTGACGAGAGATTCTGCACAGGCAAGGATACTTCAGACTGGGAGAAGTTTGAGAAATGGGCAGAGACCGTTCCTTACACTTTCCGCAACCCTCTTTACCACTGGACCCACCTCGAGCTGAAGACCGCTTTCGGCATCGACAAACTCTTGAGTCCTAAGACAGCAAGAGAAATCTTCGACGAATGTAACGAGAAGCTGAAGCAGCCAGGATATACCGCACGCGGATTCATGCGCCGCTACAATGTGGAGTGTGTCTGCACCACCGACGATCCAATCGACGATCTGCGCTACCACAAGCAGACTCGCGAGAGCGGTTTCGAGATCAAGATGATTCCGGCATGGCGTCCTGACAAGGCAATGAACATCGAGAAGCCTGAATTCCCTGAATACGTGAACAAGCTCGGTGAGGTGGCTGGTGTCACAATCAACAAGTTTGCCGACATGGTGGACGCTCTGCAGAAGCGCCACGACTTCTTCCATGAGAACGGCTGCCGCCTTTCAGACCACGGTATCGAGGAGTTCTACGACGAACCATATACAGACTCTCAGATCGAGACAATCTTCGAGAAGGCAATGCGCAAGCAGCAGCTTTCGGCTCAGGAGGTCCGCCAGTTCAAACACTGCATCCTGCGCGTCTTCGCTGAACAGGACTTCGCAAGCGACTGGACACAGCAGTACCATTACGGAGCAATCCGCGACAACAACAGTCTGATGTACGACAAGCTCGGTGCTGACACCGGTTTCGACTCAATCGGTGAGTTCACCACAGCAACAGCGATGAGCCACTTCCTCAACGAACTCAACAAGGAAGGCAAGCTCACACGTACTATCCTCTACTGCTTGAACCCATGTGCCAACGAGGTTATCGCCACAATGCTCGGCAACTTCCAGGACGGTTCATGCCCAGGCAAGATCCAGTTCGGTTCAGGCTGGTGGTTCAATGATCAGCTCGACGGTATGACACGCCAGATGAACGCACTCTCTGTTCTTGGTCTGCTGAGCCGTTTCGTAGGTATGCTCACCGACAGCCGTTCGTTCCTCTCATATCCTCGTCATGAGTATTTCCGCCGTCTGCTCTGCAATCTGCTCGGCAACGACGTTGAGAAGGGCTTGCTGCCAAACGACATGGAGAGCCTCTCTCGCATGGTTGAGGACATCAGCTACAACAACGCCCGCAACTACTTCAAGTTCTATTGATTCCCGTCGCGTTCACGCGTCGGCAGGTCGGTCGCAATAAGCGGGTGGACAAGTCGGCGAGTAGATAAGTTGACGGACAGGACGAACATACTGAGTCGTTTCCCCTTTGACTATCCAGGATAGTGGCATGAGGGGCGATGAATGAATAATCCATATCCCCATTTCCCACCACATGAATTATATGTGAGAGAAATGGGGATTTTGTATAGAAATATTTGCCGTTTTCAGAAAATAGGATTATTTTTGCAAAGATTTTAACTATATCTTAATTGAACGAGTATGAAGAAACTACTTATGCCAATTGTATTATTGGTAGCTGTGTTCACCCTCTTTAGCTGTGGTGGCATAAAGCAATTCGCTTATTATCAGAACATTGACACACTGGACTTATCTTCTTCGAAGGGGCTTTTCGATGCCAAGATCATGCCTAAGGATGGCTTGGTTATTACCGTTAATACCACCGATCCGAGAGCAGCCGTGCCGTTCAATCTTAATACTGGTAATAATAATAATTACAGTGCTAATGCCAAGGAGTCAACATACCTTGTTGACAACAACGGTTACATTAATTTCCCTATCATAGGATTGGTGAAAGTTTCAGGCTTGACCAAACGCGAGTGTGAGGCTGTTATCCACGACAGAATCAAACCTTATATGGCAGAGAAGGAGAATCCTATTATCACCGTGCGCATGTCCAGCTTCAGAGTATGCGTGTATGGTGAGGTAAACAAACCGGGAGAGTTTGTTGTGGAAACAGAGAAAATAAGTCTCCCCGAGGCTTTGGCACAGGCAGGCGACCTTACTATCTATGGTAAACGCCAGAATGTGTTGCTTATCAGAGAAGACGGTGAAGGAAGAAAGTCTGCCCACAGGCTTGACTTGACAGATGCAAACATCATAAAGTCTCCATACTATTATCTGCAGCAGAATGACCAGATTTATGTGGAGCCTAACAAAACAAAGAAGAGAAACTCTGTAATTGGTTCGAGTACGTCGATCTGGATTGCAAGTATCAGTTCTCTGACGTCTATAACGTCGCTTATCGTGACGTTGGTAAGATTGTAGGCTTTCTGTCATTTCAAATTTTTATTTGATATGTGTGGTATTGTAGGATATATAGGTAAAAGACAGGTTTTCCCTATTCTCATTAAGGGTCTTAAAAGACTGGAGTATAGAGGATACGACAGCGCAGGTGTCGCCATGATAAACGACAATGGCGATCTCAGCGTATACAAGACTAAGGGCAAGGTGGCTGACCTGGAACAGTTCTGTGAGGATAAGAACATAACCGGAACTGTTGGAATAGCCCACACACGTTGGGCTACACACGGTGAACCATCGTCGGTGAATGCGCATCCGCATTATTCTGAGTCTAAGAACATCGCCATCATTCATAATGGCATCATTGAGAACTATGCTGACCTGAAGAAGAAACTCGTTGCCGATGGCGTGAAATTCCGTTCGGATACCGATACGGAAGTCATCGTGCAGCTCATAGAATATATACAGACGAGAAAGAACGTAGACCTGCTTACGGCAGTGAGGTTTGCCCTCACCCAGCTCATCGGAGCTTATGCCATTGCAGTGCTCGACAAGAGAGACAAAGACCAGATTATCGCTGCCCGCAAGCAGAGTCCGCTGGTCATCGGTATAGGCGAGGACGAGTTCTTCCTCGGTTCCGACGCCACTCCTATTATTGAATACACCGACAAGGTGGTTTATCTCGACGACGACAATATCGCTGTGATACGCCGTGGCGAAGACCTCAAGGTGGTGAATACTCTCAACGACACGCTTAATCCGGAAGTCTGCACCGTAGACCTCGACCTCGGACAGATAGAGAAAGGCGGTTTTCCGCATTTCATGCTCAAGGAAATCTTCGAGCAGCCGGAATGTCTGGAGAACTGCATGCGTGGAAGGATAAACGTGGAAGCCAACAATGTTACGCTCAGTGCTGTAATAGACTACAGACGGCAGCTCCTTGCTGCCAAGCGTGTGATAATCGTTGCCTGCGGCACGTCATGGCATGCCGGACTCATCGGCAAGCAGCTGATAGAGTCGCTTTGCCGCATACCGGTGGAAGTGGAATACGCCAGCGAGTTCAGATACAGAAATCCTGTCATCGACAGTTCCGACGTCGTGATAGCAATCTCCCAGAGCGGTGAGACTGCCGACACGTTGGCTGCCGTGAACCTGGCAAAAGACAACGGCGCATTCGTTTATGGAGTATGCAACGCTATCGGTTCGAGCATACCGAGAGACACAGACACCGGTTCGTATATACACGTAGGACCGGAGATCGGCGTTGCCTCCACCAAGGCATTCACCGGACAGGTCACCGTGCTTCTGATGCTCGCTCTGGCACTCGGCAAGGAGAAGGGCACGATTACAAACGAACAATACTCCAAGATTGTCAGCGAACTGTGTACCGTGCCAGAAAAGATGAAGTCTCTGTTGAAGCTGAACGACAGAATATCAGAATTGAGCAAGACCTTCACCTATGCCAGCAATTTCCTTTATCTGGGACGTGGCTACAACTATCCGGTTGCGCTTGAAGGCGCTCTGAAACTGAAGGAAATCAGTTACATCCATGCCGAAGGCTACCCAGCTGCAGAGATGAAGCACGGTCCCATCGCCCTTATCGACTCTGATATGCCGGTTGTGGTAATAGCTCCGCATGATGAGATGTATCAGAAGGTGCTCAGCAATATTCAGGAAATCAAGGCACGAAAGGGAAAGGTCATAGCATTGGTTTCTAAAGGCGACGACACGATAAGCAAGATTGCCGACGAAGTGATAGAGATTCCGCAGACGCTCGAATGTCTTGAGCCGCTTGTGGCATCCATTCCGTTGCAGCTCCTTGCATACCATATCGCAGTGTGCAAAGGAAAGAACGTTGACCAGCCGAGAAATCTCGCCAAGTCGGTGACCGTTGAATAATTGACATCTATATCTTGGGGCTGCTCCTCTTCCGAGGGGTGAGCCCCTTGCTTTGAATATATTAGGGTAATAGTTACAGTAAGGATAATACATATTTAATAAGAATTCAAAAATGGAACCTTTGAAGCATGAATGTGGTGTGGCAATGGTGAGACTGCTGAAACCACTGGAATACTACCAGGAGAAGTATGGCACCTGGATGTATGGTCTTAACAAACTCTATCTCATGATGGAGAAACAACACAACCGAGGACAGGAAGGAGCCGGAATGGCATGCGTGAATCTCGCTGCTTTGCCCGGCCACGAATATATGTTCAGGGAGAGGGCGGAAGGTTCCAACGCCATCACGGAGATCTTTGGCACAGTACACAAGAAATTCATGGACCTCTCAGAGGAACAGCTCGCTGATGTGGATTATGCACGCCACAATCTTCCGTTTGCAGGAGAGATGTATATGGGTCACCTGCGCTATTCCACTACAGGAAAGAGCGGACTCACATTCGTGCATCCGTTTCTGAGAAGAAACAACTGGAGAGCAAAGAATCTTTGTCTCTGCGGAAATTTCAATATGACCAACGTGCATGAGATTTTCGAGAAACTACTCGCTATGGGACAGTCGCCGAGAATATACAGCGACACCTATATCACTCTCGAACTGATGGGCCACCGCCTCGACAGAGAGGTGGAGCGCAACTTCATAGATGCCCAGAAGAAGGGCCTCAAAGGACGCGACATCACCGATTATATCGATGACAACGTGAAGATGGCTAATGTGCTGAAAACCACGATGACCGACTTCGACGGTGGCTACGTTATGTGCGGACTGACAGGAAGCGGAGAGATGTTTGCCATGAGAGACCCATGGGGTATTCGTCCGGCTTTCTGGTATAAGGACGACGAGGTGATAGCAGTGGCAAGCGAGCGCCCTGTGCTTCAGACCACATTCGGACTCGACTGCGACGACATCCACGAGCTGGAGCCCGGACAGGCGATAGTAGTGACAAAGAACGGCGTGGACAGTCTGGAGCAGATAATCGAACAGCGTGGCGACAGCAAATGCTCGTTTGAGAGAATATACTTCAGCCGCGGTTCCGACCGCGATATATACAATGAGCGCAAGAAGCTCGGAGAACAGCTTACGGAGAGTATTCTGAAGGCTGTGGATTACGACACCGAACATACAGTGTTCTCTTTCATACCAAACACAGCCGAAGTGGCGTTCTACGGAATGCTCGGAGGCTTCAAGAGGTATATCAACGACCAGAAGATAGAACGTCTGTATAACCTCGGTCATACACCGACTAAGGACGAGCTGCAGGAGATTCTCCATCAGTATGTCCGGAGTGAGAAGGTGGCATGGAAGGACATCAAGCTTCGCACCTTCATCACAGAGGGAAACACCCGTAAGGACCTGGCGTCGCATGTATACGATGTGACATACGGTTCGATAGAGCCATACGTTGACAATCTCGTCATCATCGACGACAGCATCGTGAGGGGAACCACTCTGAAAGAGAGCATCCTGAAGATTCTCGACAGCCTGCACCCAAAGAAGATCGTGGTGGTGAGCAGTTCGCCACAGATACGATACCCCGACTACTACGGTATCGACATGCCGAGCCTGGAGGAGTTCTGCGTCTTTGGTGCCACAATGCAGCTGCTTAAGGAACGCGACATGCTCCATATCGTTGACGATATTTATGAGAACTGTCTCGCAGAGCTCAAGAAACCGAGAGCCGAGATGCGCAACTGCGTGAGAGACATCTACACGCCTTTCACGGTGAATGAGATAAACCAGAAAATCATCGAGATGCTGCGCCCTGAAGGCATGACAACACCGGTGGAACTCGTGTTCCAGTCTATCGAAGGACTCCACGAGGCTATACCTGGTCACAAGGGAGACTGGTATTTCACCGGCAATTATCCTACTCCCGGAGGCACGGAGCTTGTAAACAGAGCCTTCGTCAGCTTCTATGAGAACAAATACAAGAAGAGGAAATAGAATTATAACAAAATAACCGCAAGGTATAAAAACAACTATATAAATGAGAAATGTAACTTTAGTCTTGGAAGATGGAACCAAGTTCCACGGAAAGTCGTTTGGCTATGACCAGCCCGTTGCTGGCGAGGTGGTGTTCAATACAGCCATGATGGGCTATCCGGAGAGCCTTACCGACCCTTCCTATGCAGGTCAGCTGATGGTTCTCACTTATCCGCTTGTAGGTAACTATGGCGTGCCTCCGTTTACTATCGAAGAGAATGGTCTGGCTACATTTATGGAGAGTGACAAAATCCACGCTTCGGCAATCATCGTTGCCGACTATAGCGAGCAGTATAGTCATTGGAATGCTGTAGAGTCGCTTGCCGATTGGCTCAAGCGCGAGCATGTGCCGGGAATTACCGGCATCGATACCCGCGAGCTGACTAAAGTGTTGCGTGAGCACGGTGTCATGATGGGAAAGATTCTCTTCGACGACGAGCCGGACAATGTGCCGGTGGCAATGTATGAGGGAGTGAACTTCGTCGACCGTGTGAGCTGCAAGGAGATTATCCGCTACAACGAGGGTGCCGGCCGCAAGGTGGTGCTTGTTGACTGTGGCGTGAAGCAGAACATCATCCGTTGTCTCATCAACCGTGGTGTAGAAGTTATCCGTGTGCCATGGAACTACGACTATACCGACATGGAGTTCGACGGCCTTTTCCTCGCCAATGGTCCTGGCGACCCGGACATGTGTGAGGAAGCAGTGGCAATCATCCGCAAGCAGATGTCAAAGTCTACAAAGCCAATCTGTGGTATCTGTATGGGTAACCAGTTGCTCGCCAAGGCAGGCGGCGCAAGCATCTACAAACTGAAATACGGTCACCGTTCCCACAACCAGCCAGTGCGCATGGTAGGCACAGACAGGTGTTTCGTGACGAGCCAGAACCACGGCTATGCCGTTGACGCCAAGACTCTCGGCAAAGACTGGGAGGAACTTTTCGTGAATATGAACGACGGCAGCAACGAGGGCATCAAGCACAAGACCAACCCTTGGTTCTCAAGCCAGTTCCACCCGGAGGCTTGCTCCGGACCGGTAGATACAGAGTTCATGTTCGACAAGTTCGTTGAAGCACTCAAATGATGATTCGCTGAAACACGTTATAGTCACATTCTGCCGTTCTCTCTCTCTTGGGACTGGCAGTGTGGAATCAAAGTATCAAGAAACTCAAGATAATATAATAATGAAAGACGATAATATAAAGAAAGTCCTGCTCTTAGGTTCAGGCGCATTGAAGATCGGTGAGGCCGGTGAGTTCGACTATTCCGGTTCTCAGGCACTCAAGGCACTCCGTGAGGAGGGAGTGGAAACAGTTCTCATCAACCCTAACATCGCCACCGTACAGACATCCGAGGGCGTTGCCGACCAGATCTATTTCCTTCCTGTCCAGCCATATTTTGTGGAGAGGGTAATCGAAAAGGAGCGTCCGGATGGTATCCTCCTTTCTTTCGGCGGACAGACGGCTCTCAACTGCGGTGTTGAACTCTTCAAGAGCGGTGTGCTCGAGAAATACAATGTCAGGGTGCTTGGCACACCGGTGCAGGCTATCATGGACACAGAAGACCGTGAGCTTTTCGTTCAGAAGCTCGATGAGATTGACGTGAAGACCATCAAGAGCGAGGCTTGCGAGAATATCGAACAGACACGCAAGGCAGCTGCCGAACTCGGTTATCCTGTTATTATCCGTGCCGCATACGCATTGGGAGGTCTGGGATCAGGTTTCGCTGACAACGAGGAGGAACTGAACAAGCTCGCTGAGAAGGCATTCGCTTTCTCTCCGCAGGTGCTTGTGGAGAAGAGTCTCAAGGGATGGAAGGAGATAGAGTATGAAGTGGTGCGCGACCGCTACGACAACTGTATCACTGTTTGTAATATGGAGAACTTCGACCCGCTGGGAATCCATACGGGAGAGAGTATCGTAATCGCTCCTTCACAGACGCTTACAAACTCAGAATATCACAAGCTCCGTGCCTTGGCTATCAAGATCATCCGCCATATCGGTATCGTGGGTGAGTGTAATGTGCAGTATGCGTTCGACCCTAAGAGCGAAGACTATAGAGTGATCGAGGTGAATGCCCGTTTGAGCCGTTCGTCAGCTCTCGCATCAAAGGCCACAGGTTATCCTCTGGCTTTCGTTGCTGCAAAGCTCGGTATGGGCTACGGACTCTTCGAGCTGAAGAACTCTGTGACCAAAACCACCAGCGCATTCTTTGAGCCGGCTCTCGACTATGTGGTCTGCAAGATCCCGCGCTGGGATTTGGGTAAGTTTCATGGTGTGGCTCGTGAGTTGGGGTCGAGCATGAAATCTGTGGGCGAGGTGATGGCGATCGGGCGCACCTTCGAAGAGGCGATCCAAAAAGGGTTGCGTATGATCGGACAGGGCATGCATGGTTTCGTGGAAAACAAGGAGCTGGTGATAACCGACATCGACAAGGCACTCCATGAACCGACCGACACCCGTATCTTCGTTATCTCCAAAGCGTTCCGTGCCGGATATACCATCGATCAGATACACGAACTGACCAAGATAGACCGGTGGTTCCTACAAAAACTCTACGGAATCATGTGTACCTCCAAGGAGTTGCATAAATTGACAATTGACAATGGACAATTGGCAATTAAAAAAGAATATCGCAATCCTGATAATTGTCAATCGTCCATAGTCTATAGTTCATTGCTTCGCAAGGCGAAACGGCAAGGTTTCTCCGATTTTCAGATAGCTCGCGCCTTCGGCCTTGAGGGAAATATAGAAAAAGGTATGATGCAGATCCGCCAGTTTCGTAAGGAACACGGCATCGTTCCGGTAGTGAAACAGATCGATACGCTGGCTGCTGAATACCCGGCGCAGACGAACTATCTGTATCTGACCTATAGCGGTACGGAAAACGACGTGCAGTATCAGGGTGACCACCGTTCCATCGTCGTGCTGGGTTCCGGCGCTTACCGGATCGGCAGTTCGGTCGAGTTCGACTGGTGTGGCGTGCAGGCGTTGGAAACGATCCGTAAGGAAGGTTGGCGTTCAGTGATGATCAACTACAATCCCGAAACAGTTTCGACCGACTATGATATGTGTGACCGCCTTTACTTCGATGAACTGACCTTCGAGCGTGTGATGGATATCCTCGAACTGGAAAATCCGCACGGCGTGATTGTCTCGACAGGCGGCCAGATACCCAATAACCTGGCGATGCGTCTGGACGAGCAGCATGTGAATATCTTGGGGACATCCGCCAAGAGTATCGACAATGCCGAAGATCGCGAGAAATTTTCCGCCATGCTGGACCGCATCGGTGTGGACCAGCCGCGTTGGAAAGAGCTTTCGTCGATGGAAGATATCAACGAGTTTGTGGCTGAGGTGGGTTTTCCGGTCTTGGTTCGTCCGAGTTATGTGCTGAGTGGCGCCGCCATGAATGTCTGCTCCAACCAGGAAGAACTCGAACGCTTCTTGCAGCTGGCAGCCAACGTGTCGCAGAAACATCCGGTCGTTGTCAGCCAGTTCATCGAACATGCCAAGGAAGTGGAAATGGATGCAGTAGCCGATAAGGGTGAGATCGTCATGTATGCTATCTCCGAACATATCGAGTTTGCCGGTGTGCATTCCGGCGATGCAACTATCCAGTTTCCCGCACAAAAGCTGTATGTTGAAACGGTCCGCCGCATCAAGCGTATCAGCAAGCAGATCGCAAAAGAGCTGAATATCTCTGGTCCGTTCAACATCCAATATCTGGCGAAAGGCAACGAGATCAAGGTGATCGAATGTAACCTTCGCGCGAGCCGTTCCTTTCCTTTCGTCAGCAAAGTATTGAAGATTAACTTTATTGAACTGGCCACTCGCATCATGTTAGGTTTACCTGTCGAGAAACCTAATAAGAACGAATTCGATCTGGATTATGTAGGTATCAAAGCCTCGCAGTTCTCCTTCAACCGCTTGCAGAAAGCTGACCCTGTTTTAGGTGTTGATATGGCTTCGACGGGCGAGGTCGGGTGTATCGGCGACGATGTTTCCGAGGCTGTTTTGAAAAGTATGCTTTCCGTCGGTCTCCGTATCCCAGAAAAGAATATTCTGCTCTCGACGGGTACGCCAAAACAGAAAGTGGCCATGTTGGATGCCGCCAAGATGTTGGCATCGAAAGGCTACAACCTCTTTGCAACAGGCGGGACACACCGCTTTCTCGAAGAAAACGGCATCTCCAGTACGCGGGTTTACTGGCCGAGCGAGGAGGACATGGAACCTCAAGCACTCACCATGCTCCACGAAAGGAAGATTGACATGGTTGTGAATATTCCGCGCGACCTTTCAGCCGGTGAGTTGAATAATGGCTATAAGATCCGTCGTGCCGCCATCGATCTGAACGTTCCGCTCATCACAAATGCCCGTCTGGCAAGCGCCTTTATCGAAGCATTTTGCACGCTGGGCATGGACGATATACAAATCCGAAGCTGGCAGGAGTATAAGTGATTTGTTACTTTTGGATCAAGTTCAAAGTAACAGAAATAATTATTACATTTGTGGTAATTAAAATAAACCAATATGAAGATAGGATTATTTATTCCCTGTTATATCAATGCGGTATATCCGGAAGTTGGTGTTGCTTCCTATAAATTATTGAAAAGTCTCGGGTTGGATGTGGATTATCCGTTAGACCAGACTTGTTGTGGCCAGCCAATGGCAAATGCCGGATTCGAGCATTCACTAAATCAACTTGATGTCCCAAAGCAACA
>ENA-OPCM01001382-OPCM01001382.1-human-gut-metagenome-genome-assembly--contig:-NODE-1382-length-16069-cov-2.575871_pt1 | contig 16069 bp, 12 predicted proteins | sample MGYA00241252_ERZ501484 | MGnify/ENA primary metagenome ERZ501484 (study PRJEB25962, sample SAMEA2042583) | human gut metagenome | biome: human gut; feature: human-associated habitat; material: faeces...
TTTTGTAACTTGTCCCGTTGAGGTCAACCTTGTCTTTGGTCACCGTGTTTCCTGTTATCTGGTTTGCGGTCAGTGCGCCTTTGCTATATATGGTTCCTTGATTATCCAGTGTTCCGTTTACGGTGAGCGAGCAGCCTGTCGGGATGAAAAGCGTCTGTCCGTTCTTGATGGTGCAGTCTCCTGACAGCGTCACGTCTCCGTATACTTCACCATAATATCCTAATGTCCCGGTGTTCCGGTAGTTGTAGAACAGAACGGAATTTTCCACCTTTATGTTGTGGTTGTAGAGAGGTAAACCGGAAGGATTGGTCGTTTTTTCCCAAGTGATATCCAACCATGCATTGTTCCTGAGGATTGTTTCACCCGTTTTTCCCCACTCTCCGTTTTCGTCTTTGGCATTGCCTCCTACCGACAGGCCGTTTGTGATGACGGTCGAGCTTTCTATCACAAGTATGGCTTTGTTCTTGATCGTGCTCGTACCTGCGTTAAAAATGGCGCTGGGGGTGTTCGTGCTGTTCAGGGTTAAGGTCCCGTCTCCCTTTATAGTCAGGGTTCCGCCTGGGTCTTGCTCTGTGGAACCGATATTGAAGAGGATGGCCCTGCTTGCTCCTTCGATGTAATTGTCTCCTTGTAGCGTGATTGTTGAATTGGGAGGAAGCTCTATGCCCATCATCTGACTTGTCCTTAGGTCTATTCCGTCAAGAGCCAGTATCTTGTTGCTGAGGTCCCAACGATATCCGTTGCCGTTTATGTCTGTTGTAGCGTTTGCGCAGTCAATGGTGGTTGTGACGGTTTGAGAGGATACCGTAAATGGCATTAGTATCATGATACTAATCAATACGCCAAGAATCTGGCGTATTGTACTTTTAATATTTAAATCTCTATTCATGTGTATGTAGTTATTTAGGTGTTATGAAAAAAGCATCCAATTTGATGAATGCCTCCTTTGGATGCAAGGGAGAGATTCACTTGGAGGTAGTGGAGATGTTTCCTTCGAGGCGAGGGAGTCTCTCCCTTGGCTCGAAGGAAACGTCTCCATCGTTGTCAGAGTTCGCCGGGGCGTTCCTCGTCATTGCTTTTCCCGTCGCTCAAGAGGATGGGGAAGCGGTAGGTGCGCGGGTTTTTCAGCATCTTGTTGCTGCTGCTGTATTGTGTTGTCACGCTCAGCGTGTACAGAACCTTTGTTTCGATGGCGGGGAGCATGACGGTGAGTTCGGATGGGGCGTTGCGGATGATGACCGGGCATTTCATCGGAGCTGCACCCTCTTCGTCCTTGGTCAGGAAGACGCCGACAGACGGGTCGTCGCCTATCACTTTGGCATTGCTGCAACTGATCACGACGGGGCCTGCCGAGGTGATGATCTCGTTGACGCTGCCGGTCGTGCTGTCGGTGATGGAATTGATGACCGGACCTGTTTGGGCTGTGCCATTGCAGACGACTTTGGTTTTTTTCAGCTGGCTGCGCAGAAGCTGACCGGGCGTGTAGGAAACGCCTAAGGAATGTTTGACAGGATCGAACTGCGCGTTTTCACCGATAAACGAGCCGCGTGCGGTGACGAGGTATTGCCCGACGCCGTCTATTACGCTCTTACCTTCGGCGATGGCTTCTACTTTCGCTTTGTCGGCACGATCGAGGATATACTCGATGCTTTCCTGTTTGTACTCCGTACCTGCTTTCACGATACGGGCGGCTATCTGTTTGTTGTACAGAGTGCCGGTGATACGAGGGCGGCCGGTGTAGTCGCCTTCCTTCTCCGTCATGATGTTGTCGTAGAGATCGATGTTGAGAGTGATCTGTTCTTCTTCGTTGGTCATGATTCCAATGTTTAAGTGCCCGGTGGTTGGCCGGGCGTTAACCGTTTGGAGGCAAAGATGGGGAGAGAAGGGCAGAAAGGATGCCCAAAATCCGTAAAGTTGTGCCCGAAATCAGCAATGATGAGTATGATGTAGTTTTGTCCGTCGGGCGGACAGGGGTGTTCCTCTCGGGAGGGCGGGGGTATTCCTGTCATGTGCGGCTCCGGAACCGGGAAGGGGTTGTTTTCATCAGTTTCAGGAAATTCCGGTTGTAGGTGCTTGTAGACTGGAAACCGGACGAGAAAGCGATGTCTTCGATCGTGCGCTCGGCGTTTTCGGGCAGTAGCAGCAGGTCTGCGGAGTGGCCGATGCGGAGGCGGAGTACGTAGTCTTGGACCGTCAGCCCGGTGGCACGGCCGACAGCGGTCGAGAGCTTGTGTGGGTTTGCACCGATGGTCCTGGGCAGGTCGGATATCCTAAAGTCAGGGTCCAGATAGGGCTGCTCTTTCTGAAAATAGGCTTCTATGTCCTTGAAGAGACGGTTGTTGTCGTCATCCGGTTGGAGGTAGCAGATCAATTCTTCCATGTCCGCTCCGGCGGGAGGAGAAAAGGCTGAGTTCTGTTCACGGATGCGGGTTCGGACATCCCGATAGGTGGAACTGAAGTTTGCGTAGAAGATTCCGAAGGCGAAATAGAAAACGGTGAATAGGAAGGTCACGGTGATTTCGTGAGGCAGGTGAGGATTCAAGGCGAGGCTCAGCGTACAAAGGCCGATGCCTGAGGCAAGGAAGAACGCGCTTGTCACCTGTCCGAGTTTGAGCCACCTGTCTTCTGTCTTCACTCCTCCCAAGAGGGAGAGGTAAGTATGTCGTTCGTGCAGGAATAGTTTTGCATAGATGCCTGACTGGATGATGTAGGCAAGCAGATAGAGCGTGCGGATCAGGGAAGGCGGATTCGTGACCAGTGACTTCCATTCCGAGTAAGCATAGACGGGGTGGTCTTTCCAGATCAGGCATGCTCCGGCGTAGGCCAGGGTGAAGAGGAGGGAAGGAGTTGCGTGCAGCAGGATCCGCTGCCGGGTGGCATACTGTTCGTTGAACAGCAGGATCAGTGAGAATGTGAACAGCAGGGTTTGCGAGGAGGCGATCAGGGTGACGGGAAACGAGGCGATGTCCCATCCGACGGGTTGCCATTTTCTGGTGGTAAGCGAGATGAGGAGACCGATGGCCACGAGGAAGGTCGCAAATGCGAGGATCCGCCGTGCCTTCAGGTAAACAGGGTTTGTCTCGATATTGCCGTAGTTCAAGAACAGCAGGATGGCGCAACTGCCCAGGCAGGAAGTGGTGCTGGTGGCATAAGCGATGATGTATAAAGTGTGTATGTCCATTCTGCGGTCGTTGTGATAGTTTTGTTATTCACATAGCCATCTTGTGATATTCTGTTCTTCGGCAAATTCCATGCAGACTTTGACGATGTCACGTCTGTCACTTTGGTAGGGGATGAGGCTTCTTTTGCCGAACCTGTGGAGGCTGGTTTGTATTCCGATTGGGAGTTTGCGCATGACCTAGTTCATCGTATATTGTTTATTTAATTGTTTCCAAAGATACTATAAATAGTTTCTTAGCAGTCTTTTTTCTCGTAAAATCTGCTATGGGTGGTCGCTTTGTCAAATGGTTGCTTTCTTTTTGTTGTCAACGGATTGTAATAATCGTTTTTACAATGTAATTCTGTTTACATCTTCTTGCAATACGTCCCTTCTACTTTTGCCGGCAAATAAATGTAACAAGTAATAAGGAATGGGAAACAAGTGTGAAACAGGCAATGTGAAGAGGTTCTTTCTTTTGTTGTTGGGGAGTTTTCTTTCGTTGTCTGCCTGGGCGCAGACAGGCGTTATTTGCGGAACGGTGTCGGATGCCAAATTCAAAGATGCGTTGATCGGTGCTTCGGTCGTGATCGAAGGGACTACGGTGGGGGCCATTGCCGACGTGGAGGGAAACTTCCGTATAGAGAATGTCAAACCGGGAAAATATACGATTGTCGCTTCTTATGTCTCTTATAAATCGGAAACCATTCGTGATGTCGTGGTGAAAGCCCATCAGGAGTCGGTGCTGAGAATCGAACTGTCCGATGCCGACCTGCAACTTCAGAATGTGGTGGTCGTGGCACAACGAAAGTTGGGAACGGAAACCGCCATTATCAATACGGTACGGAAAAGCCTGCCGGTCGTAAGCGGTATTTCAGCCCAACAGATCGGCAAGACACAGGACAGTGATGCCGCCGAGGTGTTGCGCCGTATTCCGGGGCTTACGATCGTGGATGACCGTTTTGTGGTGGTCCGGGGGCTGGCGCAACGATATAATAATGTATGGCTGAACGAGGCGACCACTCCTTCGAGCGAGACGGACAGCCGGGCATTCTCGTTCGATGTGCTTCCTTCTTCGCTGATCGACAATATGATGGTCTATAAGAGTCCGTCTGCCGAGCTGCCGGCCGATTTCTCCGGTGGTTTCGTGCAAGTGATGACCAAGAATATACCGGACGGGAATACCTTCAACGTATCTTACCAGATGGGATTTAATACGAATGCTACTTTCCGGAGTTTCCAGCTGACGGACGGGAGTTGGAAGGACTATCTCGGATTTGGGGCCGGGGTGCGGAGTTTGCCCTCTTCTTTCCCTTCTCATTTAGGGGATTATTCGACAGAGGAAGCCGCTGCCTTTACACGGCGGATCAACCAGAGGTGGGGAATCAACAGGTTCACGGCTATTCCGGACCAAAAGATTTCGCTCACTTCACACCGCTCCTTCGATGCAGGCGACTGGAAGATCGGGAATATTGCGAATGTGAACTGGAGTACCGGTTACGATTATTCGGAGACGGTGAATAATAACTATATCGCCTATGATGTGGCGAACGATCTCTCACGTCCGCGCTTTGAGTACAACGATGTCCGCTATAAGAATACCTCCAAGTTAGGAGCCTTGTTCAACTGGTCGTTTATGAAAGGCGATCATAAATACGAGTTTCGTAACTTTTTTAGCCAGCGTGGTGTTTCCGCCCTGACACAGAGGGAAGGGATGAACTATTATTCTGACAAGGCGATCCGCAAGTGGGAATCCCTTTATACCGGACGTACGACCTATTCAGGGCAGCTTGGCGGCACGCATACGTTACAGGAGGATATCAACAAAGTGGACTGGACTGCCGGCTATGCTTTTGCTGCCTATCGGGAACCGGACCGCAAGATCGTCAATTCCATCCTCGACGAGACGAAGACGGACTTACCGAATTATTACGTCTCCGATCCGATGCGCTATTACCAGGACTTGAAGGATCACGGTGTTTCGCTCGCTGCCAATTATGAACATAAGTTCACTGTCTCCGACAAGTTCGCCCCTGTTCTTGACGGTGGTGTCTATGGAGAATATAAGAGTCGTACGTTCGATGCTCGCCGATTCGGTTACAATCTGTTAGGTAAAGGGTATGACCGGTATGCCGATTGGGATTATACGGGGCTGTTCTGTGATGAGAACATTTCGGCAGACAGGATATGGATGCGTGAGACGACGACGAACAGCGACTCCTATACTTCCGAAAATATCTTGGGAGCCGCTTATGTCTCTGCCAAGTTGAACTACGGGGAGGCGCTGAATGCCAATATCGGTGTCCGTATGGAATATTATAACCTTAAAATGGATGGTTACAGTTCAGACGGTACGACTCCTGTTCACTTGGATAACCGGACGAGCGATTTTTTTCCTTCCGTCAATATCTCTTACAACCTGTCTGCGAAACACCTTGTGCGTGCTGCTTACGGCCGTTCGGTCAACCGGCCGGAGTTCCGTGAGGTAGTACCATATGTGTATTTTAATTTCGAGCGGGATGCGAATATAGTCGGTAATACCGAATTGAAGAATGCTTATGCGGACAATCTGGAGGTGCGTTATGAATTCTATCCGGCATCCGGCGAGATGATAACAGTCGGTGCATTCTACAAACGGTTCAAGGATCCGATCGAGGAAACCTATAACGAGGCGGGTTCCGGTTTACAATATACCTATCACAATGCGAAGAATGCCGAGACGTTCGGCATTGAGTTGGATATGAAGAAAAGCCTTGACTTTATCGGATTAAGAGGGTTGAGCTTGGTCTGTAATGCCGCCTATATCCATAGCCGTGTCCGCTTTGAGGAAGGAGCGCCTGAACGTGACCGGCCATTGGCGGGTCAATCTCCTTATCTGGTGAATGCCGGTCTGTTTTATCAGCACGATGACAAGGGAATCTCCGCTTCGCTACTTTACAACCGTATCGGGAAGCGCATCGAGTCGGTCGGTGTCCCGATGCAGGACCAGAATGAAGATATTCCCGACATATATGAGATGCCTCGTAATTCCCTGGATTTGACTTTTTCGAAGAAGATCGGCAAAGCTGTTGAGATCAAAGCTGGGATTCAGGATATGCTGAACTCTAAAATCGAATACAAACAGTTCGTGAAGTTGACGGACAAGAACGGCGGCAAGCGTGAACGTGAACAGTTGGTACGCAGCTACCGTCCGGGAGTGGATATTAATGTCGGTGTTTCCCTCAAGTTTTAAAGTGAATTAGAATATATCTCTATTACAAACAAAATGTTTTTATTATGAACAGATTTCTATTGAAAGGTTTGGCCTCTGTATGTGCGTTGGCCGTTATGTTTGGAACTGTATCTTGTAGTGATGATGACAAGCCTGATGGCTCTATAGCTGTATCGGCTGTTGCCGTAAGTCCTACGACTGCAACTGTCAAGGTTGGCGAGTCCGTGACATTGTCTGCCACCATTACTCCGGACGATGCAACGGATAAAACGATAACATGGAGTTCCTCCGATGAAAAGGTGGCAACAGTAGATGCCGGTAAGGTGACAGGGGTTACCGAGGGTACTGCTACGATCACCGCTACGACAAAAGATGGCAATAAGACGGCAACTTGTGCTGTGACTGTTTCTAATGAGGCTCCGTCTTCCAAAGAAGTGATCTTGGAGGGAGAGATAACTTCCGATCTTACGCTGAATGCTGCTGATAAGAACTATATGAAAGGCTTTGTCTATGTAAAACCGGGTGTTACGTTGACAATTGAAGCTGGAACGGTCATCAAGGGTATATCTGTTTCTTCCGGTGAAAAGGCTGCCTCTTTGATTATCGAACCGGGTGCGAAGATCATGGCTGAAGGTACGGTTGACAAACCGATCGTCTTTACTTCCGATAAAGAACCGGGCAAGCGTGCGACGGGAGACTGGGGAGGTTTGATTATCTGCGGTAATGCTCGTGTAAACCAGACAAAAAGACCGGTTATCGAGGGTGGACCCGGAACGGAATATGGTAACACGACCTCCGATGAATTTAATGGAGAAAGCTCTGGTAAGTTGAAATATGTCCGTATTGAATTTGCTGGCTATCCTTTGGAACCCGACAAGGAGATCAACGGTCTGACATTCGGTGGTGTCGGTAGTGGTACGGAAGTGGAGTTCGTACAGGTGTCTTATTCTAATGACGATTCGTATGAATGGTTCGGTGGAACGGTCAATGCTAAGCATTTGGTTGCTTACAAAGGTTGGGACGATGATTTCGATACCGATTACGGCTATACGGGTAACTTGCAGTTTCTGTTGAGTGTGCGTGACAAGGACATCGCTGATACTTCCGACTCTAACGGCTTCGAATCCGATAATGATGCAAGTGGTTCTTCCAATACCCCGCTTACGAAGCCTGTCTTCTCCAACGTGACTTTGATCGGTCCGTTCTATGGAAAGGTTTCTGATATGACACAAGCCGAGGTTGAAGCAAAGACAGCCGATGCCGCTAATGGAGCCAAAGGAGGTAAATTCCAGGCTGCCATGCATCTGCGCCGTAATTCGAGTTTGAATGTCTACAACTCCGTATTCACGGGATGGCCTTACGGACTTCGTGCAACGGATAAGAAAGGTACGGCAAATGATGGTATCGCCGTTAAGAATGTAATCTTTGCCGGTATGTGGAAGAACTTCTACGATGACGAAAAGGTAAGCGAGAACTTCTTCAACCGCGCTGGTAACAATACTACTTTGGCAACCACCAACGAAATTATTTCAAAAGACGGTGACTATTCTTCTGTCGTTGCTTCTGCCGTACAAGGAGCCGAATTTGTTGATGAAGTCTTGAATAACAGCTTTTTTGAAAAAGTAACTTACAAAGGAGCTTTTGATGGAACAAACGATTGGACAGCCGGTTGGACAAACTGGGATCCTCAGAACACTGAATATTAAAAAGATGATAAAGAGATTATTATTGACATCAACATTATTGGCAAGTTCTGCCCTGGCAATCCAGGCGCAGGACTTGTTCCTTAGTGAAGGCCAGTATTATACGGACGAGTCTCAAACAACTCCTTACACTGGCCGCTATACCGAGTTTTACGATGATGGTATGTTGAAGATGGAGCTTTTCCTCAAAGACGGCCGTCCCGAAGGAACTTATGTGATTTACTATCCTGATGGCAAGATTGCGGAAGTCCGTTCTTACTATCACGGCATTTTTCATGGAGAATGGCGTACTTATAACGAAGCCGGGCAACTGACCGGTATTGCTTCCTATAAAGATGGGCAAAAAGACGGACCTTGGCGGGTGTGGAACGATAAAGGCATTCTTCGTTTCGAAATGTTTTATGCTAAAGGAAGGAAAAGCGGCATTTGGCGTACTTGGGATGATGATGGCAAGCTGTTGACGGAAGAGAAGCAAGAGGAGTAAGCGTGGGGATCACCATTGCATTCTGCGTAGGCATTGCAGTATTCCTGCAAAACTTATGCAGAATGCAATAAAAAGGCTATCGGTTCCCTAAATCGTCATACAAGGTTTGCAGGAGTGCCTTTCCTTTGCGGAGTCGCAAGTCACTGCCTTTTCGGGGGGCTTCGATCAGAGGTTTGTTCCCTTCGTTGTCATAGACGGATATACCGGTGCTGTCGATAAACCCGAATCCGTTAGAATAAGTATAGAATGCATATTCCGGATAATCGGGACTTAGGATGTTCCGGCTGAAAGTGAAAGTGTCGTGATCGATCCCTAACTGGTTCAATAGGGTGGCGGCAAGATCCGTCTGATTGGCTAATTTGTCAATCACGACAGGTTCTTTCACCGCACCGCCGATCCAAAGCATCGGTATATGGTAGCGGCGAGGTTCATAGTTGACCACATCTTTCGGATAAGGATATCCGTGGTCGGAAACGAAAATAACCAGCGTATTTTTCCATACAGGCAATTCTTTCAATTTGTCTATGAAGTTGCCGATACAACTGTCCGTGAAGGCAACCGAGTTCGGATACAGCCCCATTTCGTCCAACCGGTGGTAGGGAACTTCAAACGGCTCATGGCTGCTTAACGTCAGGAAAGTGCTGAGCCAGGGAGCTTGGTTGTCCCGGTTTTTGATGTCTTCGTACAGGTGGCGGAACGTAATATCGTCGTTCGCTCCCCATTTACTCAAGCGGCTGGTGAGCGGAAAGTCACGGTCTGCCGTGATCCGGCTGTAACCGGAACTGAAGAAATAACTCTGCATATTGGTAAAGTTGATATCGCCTCCGTACAGCATGTCGGCAACATATCCTTCGTTTGTCAGAGTTTTGGCGATAGAGGGGAGTGTTTGGCTTTTTGCCGGATACTTCATGATGGAAGTGGTCGGCTGTGCCAAATATCCGTTTAACACCGAAACGATTCCTCTGTCTGTCCGGAATGAATTGGCATACATGTTTGTGAAAAGTACTCCTTCCCGACTCAATCGGTTCAGGTTAGGCGTGATGATGGAATCTCCGCCGACCGCTCCGATCGCGTTTGCCGAGAAACTTTCCATCAGGATAATCAATATATTCGGTCGTGAGGTATTGAGAAGGGATTGCAGAGGCTTTTGCTGTAAATCTGCATCTGCGGGATTCGTCCCTTTGCGTCCCCGCATCGAGTGCGGAGACAAAGTATCCATTACCTCCTTCCTTTCCTCTTCCGGGAAAAAATTGAACTGTGCCGCAAAATCCTGTTGCTTGCTAAGTGAAGCGATCAGGCTGAAACAAGGATTGATTGCCGAATGGTTGAGGAATTGGTTTTGGCTGAAATATACCATCCCCACGTTCGCCGTCGAAGTCGTTACGCCTCCTCGTATCGGAATGAAGAGTATCCCTCCTGACAGGATAATGATAAGGCTTCCGCCCAACCGTTTCCGCACCAGTGTTTCAGGGAAGAGCGGAACGATAAACCTCTTCAACACCCAATATATCCCGAAAGCATATACGGCGAACATCAGCAATTGGGCAAAGAATTGCCCCAGCGGTACACTTGCCATCGCATCGCCGGGTGATTGAAGATAGAAGAAAAGAGTCGCATCCAGCCTGAATCCCCAGTAGCCGTATAAAGCCACATCCACGGAAAAGATCGCTGCGATCAATACCGCCATGATTCCGAAATATCCTTTCAGCAGTTTCCTGTAAAAAGACCCCGGCAACCATACCGAAACTAACGTCATCAGCAAAGGTAACGCTGTCAGATAGCCGGCTATCGTACAGTCCAATAGTAACCCGTGTGTAATTACCTTAAGGTAATCGATTAGCGAGCATCCGCTCGCTAAGGCATGGTGGTACAGCATAAACACAGGCTTCTGGATTGCCAATAATGGTAACCACATGAAATATAGGGTAAGGAGGAAGAGGATTCTTTTTTTCATATACAGGGAAGGTATCAGAGAAAGAACCAGATATATGTCATCCACATATCTGGTTTTTCTTCTGGAAAGTTATCGATGCTTGTTTATTTATAAAGCTTTTCTCTCAGCTCGGCAACCATCGGATCGGTAATATAATCGTCGTATTCCATTATACGGTCGATAATGCCGTTCGGAGTCAGCTCGATGATGCGATTGGCAACCGTCTGGATGAACTCGTGGTCATGGCTGGAGAACAGGATGTTTCCTTTGAATGACTGCAATGTGTTGTTGAATGCTTGGATGGATTCCAAATCCAGATGGTTGGTCGGCGTGTCGAGGATGATACAGTTGGCATCCGTCAACATCATGCGGGAGATCATACAACGCATCTTTTCACCTCCGGAAAGTACACTCACTTTCTTCAACAGCTCTTCGCCGGAAAACAGCATACGTCCGAGGAAGCCTTTCAGGAAGACCTCGTTCGTGTCGGGCGAGAACTGGCTCAGCCAGTCGATCAGATTATAATCCGAGTTGAAATACTTGGAGTTGTCGAGCGGCAGATAGGTCGTCGTGATGGTTTGTCCCCATTGGTACGTTCCGGCATCGGCCTTTTCTTCTCCGTTGATGATTTGGAAAAGGGCGGTCATCGCACGCGGGTCGTGACTGATGAATACGATCTTGTCGTCTTTCTCCACGTTGAAGTTGAGGTCCTGGAAAAGGACTTTCCCGTCGATGGACTTTGTCAGCCCCTTTACTTCCAATATCTGGTTGCCCGGTTCGCGGTTGGGCGTGAACAGGATACCCGGATAGCGTCGTGAAGAAGGCTTGATCTCTTCGATGTTCAGTTTCTCCAACATCTTCTTGCGGCTGGTCGTCTGTTTAGACTTCGCTACGTTGGCACTGAAACGGCGGATGAACTCTTCCAATTCTTTCTTCTTTTCTTCCGCTTTCTTTTCCGGCTGCGGCTTCTTGTCAGCAGGCTTTTTGTCTGCTGCCTTTTTCTCTGCCGGCTTTTTATCGCTGTTTTTCTTGTCTGCCGGTTTCTTATCCGCCGGCTTCTTGTCACCGGACTTCTTTTCCTGCTTCGACTTCGGCTTATCCTTGGAAGCAAAGTAAGCGTCCAGACTGTCTACCTGTGTTTTCTGGGAATAATACTCCAGTGCCAGATTGATCTCCTCCGGTGTCAGACCGGTCACACCCTTTTTCGTATTTCCCTTTTCGTCGCGTTCCTGATAAAATCCGATCAGTTCCTGTGTCGGGATCTGCAGATCCCGTGCAACGTCGCTCAATTTTACTTTCTTCGTCATAGGCGAAAATCCTCCTTTTCTCCAAGGAATGTCCGGCGTAGGCTGTTCCTCCGCCGCGGCACTCCACTCCTGCGAATGTATCTCCACAGCACAGGCGAACCGCAGCTGTCTGCGGCACCGCATGTGATGATGAAAGTCTGTTACGCTTCTTCGCGTGGTTCCTGTTTTTCCTGTTCCGCCAGCAGTTGCATTTTCCGGAAAAAGCCGTCGTCACAGATCGCCAGCACACCGCTGCCTCTGCCGATCATCTGGGCAAAGTCCGCTTTGGTAAATGCCAGTTCCAGACAGGGCACCTGTGCCTGCCCGCAGTAAAACGCCGCTTCTTTCCGCGTCTTGGCAGATGCGTCTGATGCCACCAGCACGCCGGACACTGTCCCGCGGTACATGGCATCTTTGGTGGGCTCCAGTCCCATTGCCAGCTTTCCGGCTTTACGACAGATGCTCAGAATCCCTTGCCAGTTCTGTCTGTAATGCATGTTCCATCTCCTCATAGACTTCTTCCGAAACACGGCAGCCGAAAGAACGCTCAATGCGGTGCCCCTTCTTGGCTGCTGCGAAGCAGTCCATATTCTTACATAAATATGCACCGCGTCCGGATTGTTTTCCTGTGAAATCCAGCTTGATTTCCCCTTCTGCATTTTTCAGCACCCGAATCAGGTCTTTTTTCGGCTGCATAGTGCCGCAGCCCACACAAAGCCGCATAGGAACTTTTTTACTCTTCAACGCTGTTCGCCTCCGGTGCACTTGCTTCTGTTTCTGCTGTTTCCGCCGGAGTCTCTGCTGCGGCTTCTGCCGGCTGTTCTGCCTGCGGTGCTTCCGGCTGTTCTGCCGGTGCTGCATCGTGCTCGTGCTTAGTCAGCACATCGAATTCCGGCTTGATGTCGATCTTATAGCCAGTCAGCTTGGCAGCCAGCTTGGCATTCTGTCCCTTGTTGCCGATCGCCAGTGAAAGCTGGTTGTTCGGTACCTTTACGGTGCAGGTGCGTTCTTCTTCGCTCAGGATCTGCACGTCCAGGACCGTTGCCGGTGCCAGTGCCTTGGCAATGAATTCCTCCGGCTTTTCGCTGTAGGGAATGATGTCGATCTTTTCGCCGTTCAGTTCAGCCACAATTGCAGAAATACGGGAACGCTTCGGACCGATGCAGGCACCGATAGCATCCACGTTTTCGTCCTTGGACCAGACAGCCACCTTGGTGCGGGAGCCGGCTTCACGGGAGATGGACTTGATTTCTACAGTGCCGTCATAAATTTCCGGAATCTCCAATTCAAACAGACGCTTGACCAGTTCCTTGCGGACACGGGAGATCTTGATGATCGGCTTTTTCTGCTTGTTGGCGATCGTGGTGATGTAGACCTTGACACGCTGTCCTTCCCGCAGTGTTTCGCCCGGAATCTGCTCATTGGGGAACAGATACAGCTCTGTCTTATGGTACAGCAGTGTTGCAGTGCCGTTGGTTTCCACCCGAGAAACTTCACAGGTGATGCAGTCGTTTTCCAGCGACTCGAACTCGCCCAGAATCCGTTCCCGATTGATTTCCCGCAGGTCACCCTTAATAGACTGCTTTGCGGACTGTGCAGCGGCTCTGCCGAACTTGGCGATATCCAGCCGTCTGTCAATGGTGCCGCCTACATAGGCGTTGGGATCTACGGTACGTGCTACGTCGATATTGACTTCGTTGGCATCGATCGGCTCATCGTCTACGACCGTCTGCCGCACATACATTTCAAATTTCTTGGTTGCCGGATCGATTTCGACGGTGATGTTGTCCTCACACTCCGGATATGCCTTTCTGGCTGCTTTCAGCATGGCAGACTTTACTTTTTCCACCAGCTGTGCAATATCTACGTTGTTTTCACTTCCCAGCAGGGAGAGTGCGTCAAAAAAACTGTTATCCATTTTCTTCGTTATGCCTCCGTTGGTTAAAATTCTACTGTTACATACCGCCGCACATAGGATAGGTCTGCCAACGGCAGTGTCACCGGTGCTTCCTGTTCTTCCGGCTGTATGGTAATCTGTTCTGTATCATACGCGGTCAGAATGCCGATCCATTCCTTTTCCCCGTTGATCGGGCGAATGGCACGGGCACGAACCTCCATGCCCAGCGTTTCTGCAAAGTGCTGCGGCTGGTTCAGTTCCCGTTCCAGACCGGCAGAGCCGACTTCCAGCACATATGCCTGCGAGATCGGGTCCGCGGCGTCCACTGCCGCATTTACCGGCCGTGTCATCTTCTCGCAGTCCTCAATGTCGATCCCGTCGGGGTGGTCGATGAAAACCCGCAGGTACCAGTAGGCACCCTCTTTTTCAAAGCTCACGTCCCAGATGGAATATCCCTGTTCATCGGCAATCGGCTTTACGAGGTCATAGACGACCTTTTCCGTTCCGCCGAACTTCTTCATTTTCATGGCATCTGCTCCTTTTTTCCGCGTATTGGACACTTTTTCCGGCAGTGTGTTTTGCCGAAAAAAGTGCCTACATAAACGAAAGACCGGTGGGGTTCCGGTCTTTTGCTGCATGATTACACTTATTATAACACTGCCGGACGAAAAAATCAAGGCTTTTGAAGAAAAAAGTACGTTTTTTTCCAAAAAAATTTACGTTTTTCGCATCATATCCGTCTTTTTTCTGCCCGAAGCCGATACGTGCACAAAAAACCGGTTCACACCACGGTGGGTGCAAACCGGTTTCTTCGAAGCATTACGCCTCATCAGCTGTGCTTTCGTTCTCATCAGAATGTGTCAAATTGATCAGGTTCTTTGTCCAAACGACAATTCCCAGAGTATATGTGACGATTTCCAGTACAGCGAGGATTACCTGTAATGTCTTTTTCATCAGAAACACATTCCTTTCTCTGCAGATTTGTGCAGTGTGTCAGGCTTCTTACGCCTTGTTGACAGAACCAAACAGGTTCATCTTTTCTTCTACCTTTGCCATGATTGCTTCGTAGCCCGGCAGGAGCAGCTTTCTCGGGTCAAAGCCCTTGCCCTTCAGATCCTTGCCTTCTTCGATGTACTTTCTGGTAGCTTCTGCGAATACCAGCTGGCACTCAGTGTTTACGTTGATCTTTGCAACGCCCAGAGAGATTGCCTTTGTGATCTGGTCGTCCGGAATACCAGTACCGCCGTGCAGTACCAGCGGCATGTCGCCGACAGCCTTCTTTACAGCTTCCAGAGTTTCGAAGCTCAGACCTTCCCAATTTGCCGGATATACGCCGTGGATATTACCGATACCAGCAGCCAGAATGTCTACGCCCAGATCAGCGATAGTCTTGCATTCCTGCGGATCTGCACACTCGCCTCTACCGATTACGCCGTCTTCTTCGCCGCCGATTGCACCGACTTCTGCTTCGATAGACAGACCCAGCTTATGAGCAACTGCAACCAGTTCCTTGGTCTTTGCCAGATTTTCTTCAATCGGGAAGTGAGAACCGTCGAACATGATAGAAGTAAAGCCAGCCTTGATGCAGTCATAGCACTGATCGTAGGTGCCGTGATCCAGATGCAGAGCAACCGGAACGGTGATACCCAGAGATTCGTCCATAGCCTTTACCATATCTGCAACAACCTTGAAACCGGTCATGTACTTGCCGGCACCGCCGGAAACGCCCAGAATTACCGGAGAATTCAGCTTCTGTGCAGTGTTCAGGATTGCCTTTGTCCATTCCAGATTGTTGATGTTGAACTGACCGACTGCATACTTGCCGTCTCTAGCCTTCTCCATCATATCCTTTGCCGATACTAACATAAATAAGTGCCTCCTAAAAAAATTGGTGCAACAGTTGTTCCCCGTATCCACAGATTCGTACAGCCTAACTACAGCCGCCTCTGTCAGAAACGGTCATCTGTTCCGGCAACCCCGCACAAGTCCGTGTATCGGCTTTGCACGGTGTTGTCCTGTTTTTATTATACCGCATTTTCCGTTCGATTGCAATGGTTTTCCGAAATTTTTTTCGGTTTTTCTCAAAAAGTGCAGTTCCGGCAAACACTATATATACATTTGTCTATAATACAACACTATATACAGATTTGGTGCTTGCAATGCAGTATGTAGATTTAGTATAATAATACTAGATTTCGATGCACTTTGAGAAAAAAATTACAACGGAACGGCAAACCTTATGCAATTTCAATGGATATATCAATCGAAGGAGTGAACCAACCTTATGGATATTCATCAGTTTTTTCTGGGCAACGCTTTCGATGCCCACACGTATTTCGGGGCACACGTGACAGAACAGGGCGTTGTATTCCGCACCCTTGCTCCCAATGCGGCAGCC
>ENA-OPCM01001399-OPCM01001399.1-human-gut-metagenome-genome-assembly--contig:-NODE-1399-length-15966-cov-4.290177_pt1 | contig 15966 bp, 19 predicted proteins | sample MGYA00241252_ERZ501484 | MGnify/ENA primary metagenome ERZ501484 (study PRJEB25962, sample SAMEA2042583) | human gut metagenome | biome: human gut; feature: human-associated habitat; material: faeces...
GCATCTGACTTTTAATCAGAGGGTCAGGGGTTCAAATCCCCTGCGAGTCACCATCTTGATGCGGGTGTGGTGAAATTGGCAGACACGCTAGACTTAGGATCTAGTGCTTCGGCGTGCAGGTTCAAGTCCTGTCACCCGCACCATTCTGAATGCAGACACCGAAGTTTTCGGTGTTTTTTTATGCCTAAAAATAAAAAATCTACCAAAATGGTAGATTACATTCCATTATAGAAGAGAATTTGATGAGGGGAAGCTCATTAGTATCTCATATATTTTGGGAAGCTATAACAGAATGATGTGTATATTATAATACTCTAGGATAGAGTAGTAAATATGTATATAGTCATGAAATCCCTTGTATTTCATAACTGAATGTTTTAACATATTATTATAATTGAAATGGGAGCTAATTTGCTGAGAGTAGACATAAGTCTTGACCATGAAACCTGATTTGGATAATGCCAACGTAGGAATTTTATGAGCACCTTCTTTCAGCGTGCTCTTTTTTATGGAGGAAAAGAATATGAACTACATTAAGAAATTAAGAGAAGTAAAACCATTAGTACACAACATCACTAACTATGTAACAGTGAATGATGTAGCCAATGCGATTCTTGCTATTGGTGGCAGTCCTATTATGTCAGATGAGATCACAGAAGTGGCACAGATGACTTCTATCAGTAATGCATTAAATATTAATATTGGGACTCTCAACCAGGTGAAGATTGCTTCTATGTTTGAAGCAGGTAAGGCATCTAATGCGTGTAAGCATATAACTGTATTAGATCCAGTAGGTGCTGGTGCGACTGATTTACGTACTAATACATGTAAAGAACTATTAGAACAAATTCATTTTGATGCCATCAAAGGGAATATTTCAGAAATTAAAACTTTAATGGCTGGTACAGGTCATACTAAAGGTGTAGATGCATCAGTGGAAGATCAGAAGAACTCACATGATCTCATTGACGATATCAAAGCATTCGCAAAAGAACTCAATACTATTATTATTGTGACTGGTCCTGTAGATTATGTTACAGATGGTAATAAGTGCTATATGATCAATAATGGATGTAAAGAAATGAGTGCCATTACTGGTACTGGATGTATGTTATCAGGTATCTTAGGCTGTTTCTTAACAGTAGAAAATAGTGTAGATAGTGCTGCGGCAGCTGTTATGTCCATGGGTATTGCGGGTGAAATTGGTGCATCTAAATTAAAAGAAGGTGAAGGTAATGCAACACTTCGTACTTATTTAATTGATGCATTATTCAATATGACTGATGAAGAACTAGAAAAGAGTGGTAAATATGAAGTTCAATAATGACATGTTGAGACTCTATGCTGTGACTGATCGTCATTGGACAGGAGAGAAGACTCTATATGAGCAGGTAAGAGATGTTTTAATGGGTGGTGCTACTTGTCTTCAGCTAAGAGAAAAAGACCTAGATGAAGCCTCTTTCTATGAAGAAGCAAAGAATATTAAAGAACTATGTCGTTTATTTGATGTACCATTTATTATTAATGATAATGTTATGCTTGCTAAGGAAATAGATGCAGATGGTGTTCATGTGGGTCAGGATGATATGGCATGCGTGAAGGCAAGAGAAATACTTGGACCAGATAAGATCATTGGTGTAAGTGCACATACTATAGAAGAAGCAAGAATTGCGAAAGAACAAGGTGCAGACTATTTAGGTGTAGGGGCTATTTTCCCTACATCTTCTAAAGATGATGCGGAAGTATTAGGTATCGAGCGTTTAAAAGAAATGACGGATACAGTGGATCTTCCAATGGTAGCCATTGGTGGAATCAGTTATGATAACTGCTTATTACTTAAAGATACAGGTATTGATGGTATTGCGGTTATTAGTGCTTTATTTGGTCAGAAGAATATTAAACAGGCTACTATTGATTTAAAGAAGCGTGTGGATGCACTTTATGAAACAATGCATACATGTTTAACTATTGCCGGTAGTGACTCGAGTGGTGGTGCAGGAATACAAGCAGATTTAAAGACAATGCTTGCTAATAAAGTATTTGGTATGAGCGCTATTACAGCCCTCACAGCCCAGAATACAACGGGTGTGACAGATATTATGAATGTTACTCCAGAGTTTTTAGAAAGCCAGATTCGTGCTGTATTTGATGATATCTATCCAGAAGCTGTTAAGATTGGTATGGTGTCTTCTAAAACACTTATTCATACTATTGTAGAAATGTTGAAACATTATGATGCGAAGCATATTGTGGTAGATCCAGTCATGGTTGCGACAAGTGGCGCAAAGCTTATTAGTGATGAAGCTATCTCTACATTAAAGGAAGAATTACTTCCTATCGCTGAAGTCATTACTCCTAATATTCCAGAAACAGAAGTACTCACTGATATGGAAGTCAAGACTGTAGAAGATATGGAAATAGCGGCTAAGAAGATCTATGACACATATCATTGTGCTGTATTAGTCAAAGGTGGACATCAATTAAATGATGCCAATGACTACCTATACAATGGTGAAAAGGGTACTTGGTTTAAAGGACATAGAATAGACAACAGTAATACACATGGTACGGGATGTACTTTATCAAGTGCGATTGCATCCAACTTAGCTAAGGGCTATACACTAGAAGAATCAGTCAGACATGCTAAAACATATCTTTCTGGTGCAATAGGTGCTATGTTAGATTTAGGTCAGGGAAGTGGTCCTATGGATCATGGCTACAATATCTAAAAATATTGATAAATACACAATAATTCCATAACTGCCTGGTATAATCTCTGTTAAGAGGTTAAGGGCATGAAAGAATTCAAAGCATGGTTTATACTCATATTATTTATTTTGCTTCTTCGAGTTATATATCTATTACTTGAAGGTGGGCATATCTTATGAATATCCTCTAGATATATCATCTGGAGGATTTTTTTATATAACTCAAAAACTTGCATATTAACATTCACAAAGTTAAAATGAAATAAATTAAGTTAAAAGAAACCCCTATAGAAGAATTACACCTTCTATAGGGGTTTATATTATTTATTAAGTTTTTTCTGGTATTCTTTTAAGTCTTCTATGACGTTCTCTATTGTATCATATACCCAGCCAATCATTTCATCAGGAATATGCTGACTATAGAGGTCAGATAACTCTCTATGGAATTGATTATGAACCTCTAATGCCTGATATCCTTTATCAGTAATACGTAGATATGTGACACGATGATCTGCAGACGAACGTTCTCTTGTAAGAAAACCTTTATTCACAATAGTCTTTACATTAGTAGTTAATGTTCCTACAGTTACCTTTAATGTCTTTGCAACATTTGTCATAGTAGGAAACTGCTGCTTACTTACAGCCTCTATAATATGCATTTCATTCATTGATAATTCAGGAAAAGGACTATATTTAATATAATCTTCCTGTACTTTAATGGCGAGTTTAAAAACTGTATTAATAGAATCCATTAAATTATTCTTTTTCGCGTCCATAATTCCACTCCTTGAATCTATTCTACAATTTTATCACATATTTGAGAAGACTAATTATATACGACCTAATGATAATTCATTTAAGAGAATCGTATGTTTTTTCTTATTTTCATCCTCTATCACAAGATGACAATTCTCATCTAGATATAAGAATTTCACTAAACCATATTCTTTGTAGGGAATCTTCTTACCTTGTAAATACGAATGACGATTCATGCCATCTAATAAAGATGCAAAAGGCATATGAAGCATATTCTTAAATGTATCGATAATATTCAACATCAGCTTTTCTTTATCAATAGAATGATCTATCACATCAGATAGAGAATAGTAAGAACCCTTACTAATATTTAACCCTGTCCCAATAATAATACCCTGTAAAGTATTCTCATAAATCGTTTCTACAAGAATACCTGCAATCTTCTGATTATTTACATATATATCATTGGGCCACTTAATGAATGCATTGATCTGTTTCATTCTTAGAACTGTCACAATCGCATAAGCCATAATAGCAGACACTTTTAAAGGATCCACGTTCTGTTTCATATAATAACTAAAGAGAAGCTGTTCATTTTTATCTGCCTCCCAGATATGATTAGAACGTCCTCGACCATGAGTTTGATAATGTGCACGGACAATTGTATCATCATCTAATTCCTGATAATGATCATGAATATACGTATTAGTAGAATCAATTTCTTCAAATTCTATATATTTCATTAGTCACCAATCGCAAAAGTGAGTTCAGCCTGTACAACAGTTTTACCATTGACTGTTGCTTTTGCTTCGCCAATACCGATCTTACCTCTCATTCTTGTGAGTGTGCATTCTAATTCCATCACATCTCCAGGAATGACCTGACCTTTGAATTTACATTTATTGATTCCTGCAAAGAAGACAATCTTCCCCTGATGTTCTTCCTGACTTAATATCGCAATACATCCAGTCTGTGCTAAAGCTTCTACAATCAATACACCTGGCATCACATGATGCTCAGGGAAATGCCCCATAAACTGCATTTCATTCACACTGACACATTTAATGCCCTTCGCATACTCTCCTGGCTTATAATCAGTAATACGATCTACAAGCGCAAATGGATAACGATGAGGATTAATCTTCGCAATTTCATTACTATTTAGTTCCATTGTCATACTCCTTGAATATAATACTTGCATTATGTCCACCAAAACCTAATGAATTACTCATGACATAATGAAGATCTTTCTTAACACCAATATTTGGTACTACATTTAAATCACATTCTTCATCCTTTACCTGATAATTTAAAGTAGGAGGAATAAAGTCATGCTTTAAGGCTAATACTGATAGTACTGCTTCAATACCCCCTGCAGCTCCTAAACAATGTCCTGTATGACCTTTAGTAGAACTTACCGCAAGCTTGTATGCATGTTCCTTAAATACTGATTTAATCGCTTCAGTTTCACATAAATCATTTAAATGAGTAGAAGTACCATGCGCATTAATATAATCAATCACATCATAACTGATACCTGCATCATCCAATGCATTCTGCATGGCATAGGCACCACCTTCACCATTAGGAAGTGGGGCAGTAATATGATGGGCATCACAACTTACACCATAACCAGTCATTTCACCATAAATATGTGCGCCTCTCTTTAAGGCATGTTCTAATTCTTCAAGAATAAGAATACCTGCGCCTTCACCCATAACGAAACCATTTCTTTCTTTATCAAAAGGAATAGAAGCACGTTTAGGATCAGTGGCATCACTTAAAGCCTTCATAGAAGTAAATCCACCAATACCTAAAGGAGTTACTGAAGCTTCACATCCACCCGCAATCATGACATCTTGATAACCATCACGAATATTTCTAAATGCATCACCAATCGCATTTGTACCACCTGCACATGCAGTTACTGGACAGGTACATAAGCCCTGTGCATGATAAGCAATCGCAATATGACCAGCTGCTAAGTTAGAAATAGTCATAGGAATAAAGAAAGGAGATACTCTATCAAAACCTCTCTTTTCTCCTGTCTGATAGTTCTTTTCGATAGAACCTAAACCACCAATACCACTTGATACAATCACTCCAAAACGATGAGAATCAATGTTGTTGATATCAAGACCACTATCAGTCACCGCTTCTTTAGCTGCAATCATACCCATCTGAATAAAGCGGTCCATCTTCTTCGCTTCTTTCTTATCAATATACTTTGTAACATCAAAGTCTTTAACTTCACCAGCAAGAGTGACCTTCATACCTTTTGTATCAAATAATGAAATAGGCGCAATACCGCACTTACCTTCTTCAATAGATTTCCATGTTTCTTCTACATTATGTCCAATAGGATTAATTGTTCCTATACCCGTAACTACTACTCTACGTTTTGTCATAAGCTCCTCCTTACATAGCCATTCCACCATCTACATGAATGGTCTGTCCTGTAATATACTTTGCATCATCACTTGCTAGGAATGCGATTGTCTTTGCGACATCTTCTACATGCCCCAGTGTTCCTAAAGGAATAGATGCTTTTAAACCAACTTTAATTTCATCGCTTAATACTTCTGTCATATCAGTTTCAATAAATCCAGGAGCTACTGCATTCACAGTGACACCTCTAGGACCTAATTCTCTTGCAAGAGACATTGTCATACCAATGACACCTGCTTTACTTGCTGCATAGTTAACCTGTCCGGCATTACCAATCACACCTACGACAGAAGATAAAGAAATAATATGGCCAGACTTCTGTTTCATCATTAAGCGACTTGCCTGCTTCATACATAAATAAGTTCCCTTAAGATTTGTATTAATAACGGCATCAAAGTCTTCAGTTTTCATTCTTAAAATTAACTGGTCTCTTGTAATACCTGCATTATTCACAAGAATATCAAGATGTCCAAAGTACTTCTTGATACTCTTGAAGATGTTTTCTACATCCTCTTCATGAGAAATATCACCTTCAACACATAATACATCTCTACCAAGATCTTTAAGTTCTTTCACTAATTCTTCAGCTAATACTTTATTCTTTTCACTTGCACGATAATTTAACGCAATATCTGCACCTTGAGTTGCAAGTTCCATCACTGTCGCACGTCCAATACCTTTTAACCCCCCAGTGACAAGGGCAACCTTATTACTTAGTTTCATTTAATGCCTCCACACACTTCTGTAAAGAAGCCATATCTTCTACCTGATATGTCTTGATTTTTCTATCAATCTTACGGACAAAGCCACTTAATACCTTACCAGGTCCGATCTCTATAATTGTATCCACACCATTATTAATCATAGTACGAATACTATCTTCAAAATATACAGGACTCATGACCTGTTTCTCTAACATATCCTGTACACTGCAATTTTCTAATTCCTTACCAGTACAATTGAAAATCACAGGGATATTCATTTCATGGAATGTAATATCTTTAAATACTTCATGAAGTCTTGTACTTGCATCTTTTAATAACTTTGTATGGAAAGGACCACTTGTATTTAAAGGTACAGCTCTTCTTGCACCATGATCCAATGCCTTCTGACCTGCTTCTTCTACTGCTTTCTTTTCTCCTGCAATAACTAACTGTCCAGGACAGTTATAGTTCGCAATAGAAACATACCCATCACAGCCAACACATATATCAAGTAATGGTTCACGTTCAAGTCCAAGAATAGCCATCATAGCACTCTCAACACCTTCAGCGGCCTTTTCCATTGCGAGACCTCTTTCTCTTACAACCTGGATTGCTGTTTCAGGATCAAATACACCTGCTGCACTTAAAGCACTGTATTCACCTAAAGATAAACCACATACATAATCAGGTGTAATCCCATTTTTCTTTAAAAGAAGAGTGGCCATATTGGCAACTGCTACCATCGCAGGCTGAGTGTAACGTGTAGTACTAATAGTCTTTTCATCACTATTAAACATGATATCCTTTAAATCAAAATCTAATTTTACATTATCTAATAGGTTCTTACAGTCTTCATCATTTTCATAAAAAGACTGTCCCATACCTACATATTGTGTTCCTTGTCCTGCATAGATAAAACCGAGTTTCATACAATACCCTCCATTAATTCATCAATCAGATCACTTACATGTACAAGCTTGTCAATGCGATATCCATTCGTACCAGTAAATACAAGACCATTCTCACAATCACCATTCACCGCATTAATTAAAGCCTGAGTAATACAATAAGGAATAGACTTCATATCACAGCTCGCAATACATCTAAAACATCTCTTAATAGGATGTGTCTTTTCCATAAAAGGTGTCATAAAAGCACGTCCTGGCATACCAACAGGAGACTGTACAATTTTGATATCTTCCTTCTTACCGTTAATAAAATAATTCTTATACTCCATTGAAGCATCACATTCATAAGTACCAATAAAACGTGTACCCATCTGAACACCATCTGCACCAGCTTCTAACATCTCTTTAATATCTTCATTAGTATAGATGCCACCAGCTACAAAGACTGGAATAGAATGATTAAATAGCTCTTCAAAGCTTTTTACAACTTCTTTAACATCCTTCAAGATATCCTTTAGAGAAGCACATGTATTCTCTAATAGTTCTTCCTTCTTAAATCCAAGATGTCCACCTGCTTTATATCCTTCAATCACAATAAAGTCAGCTGTACGATTATACTGACGTTTCCACTTGTTTAATATCAAACGTGCTGCCTTACCAGAAGATACAATAGGTGCAATGGCTGTTTTTTCATCCACGTATTCAGGAAGCTTTAATGGTAAACCAGCTCCAGAAATAATCGCATCTACACCACTCTTAACAGCTTGTTTGACATGCTGTTCATAATCACTTAAGGCAACCATGACATTGACTGCCACCATACCGTTATTATTTGAAATCTCTTTAGCACGTTTGATTTCTTCATCAATCGCTTCTAGATTTGCTTTCTTTGTATCTTTAAGAAAAGAAGGCTTCTTAAAACCAATCTGAGCTGTAGAAATAACACCCATAGCTCCTTTTTTAGCCACATTTCCAGCTAAAGAACTTAAGGAAACACCAACACCCATTCCTCCCTGAATTAGAGGGAGAGATAAAGAATGTGATCCTATTTTCATAGATGAACCTCCATCACACGCTTCTTTTCTTCTTCATATTCTTTAAATAAACCTTCAATGATGTCTTTAAGACTTCTTTCTTCATGCACCATGCCAGCTACCTGACCACTCATTAAAGAACCAGTTTCTACATCACCTTCAAATACAGCACGTTTTAAAGAACCTAATGTATACTTTTCTAGTTCCATCATTTCGGCTCCTTCTTTTTCTTTCTTAATATAAGTACGTGCCATCTTATTCTTTAAGATACGTACAGGAGTTCCAGCAATACGTCCAGTTACGGTTGTATCAGTATCCTTCGCCTTAATAATTGCATTCTTATAGTTCTGGTGAATAGGACATTCTGTACTTGCAAGAAGAATAGTACCAACCTGTACACCATCAGCACCAAGTGCAACTGCTGCAAGAAGCTGTTTACCACTCGCAACCCCACCTGCAACAATCACAGGAATATTCACTGCAGCCTTGACCTGTGGTGCTAAAGCCATAGTAGTCAATTCTCCCACATGACCACCAGATTCAGTTCCTTCCGCAATAACGGCATCCACACCTGCTTTTTCCATACGTTTCGCAAGCGCAACACTAGGAACTACAGGCATCACAATAATACCTGCTTCCTTCCATTTCTTAATATAAATACCTGGATTACCAGCACCTGTTGTGACAACAGGAACCTTTTCTTCCACCACAATATCAGCCATTTCTCCTGCTTGAGGATGTAATAACATCAAATTAACACCAAAAGGTTTATCAGTAAGTTTCTTTGCTTCGCGGATATTTTCTCTTAACATCTCAGGAGACATACCACCGCCTGCAATAAGTCCTAAACCACCTGCATTAGATACAGCTGCCGCAAAAGCACCTGTCGCAATATTAGCCATACCACCCTGAATAAGAGGGTATTTAATCTTTAATGTTTCATTTAACCACATAGTCTTCTCCTTACCACTCTATCAGATTGGCACCATAAGTCAGTCCTGCACCAAAACCAACACAGAGTATCTTCATACCTCTTTTTAATAACTTCTTTTCATTCATCTCTCCAAGTACAAGAGGAATACTTGCAGCAGATGTATTACCATATTCATCGACATTCAGATAAAACTTATCCGATGTTATTTTCATTTTCTTATAGACATGACGAATAATTCTTTCATTCGCCTGATGCACCACAAAGTAATCGATATCATCTTTAGTAAGTGATGCTTTTTCTAATACTTTCTCTATACACATAGGAAGAACTCTTGTCGCAAACTTAAATACTTCTTTGCCTTCCATATGTAAATAATCATTTTTTAAACCATAAAGCACTTCTTCATTGCCTTCTGATCCTTGATAATCACAAAATAATTTATTTTCTTTCTCTACGACAACAGCACCAGCCCCATCACCAAACAAGATGCATGTTGTACGATCTTTCCAGTCAATGAGATTTGAAAGCTGTTCAGCACCAATAATTAAGGCATAACGCTTATCACTTGTATAAAGTAATGAACGTGCCACTGATAATGCATAGACAAACCCGCTACATGCCCCGTTTAAATCGAACGCAAATACATTATTATTTAAACCTAAACGTTCCTGTAGGAGACAGGCAATAGAAGGGGTATTATAGGGAGAAGACATTGTTGCCACAATAATGATTCCAATATCTTCTTTGTTGATGTTGTTTAATGCCTTTAAAGATGCCTTATAAGCCATATCTATAAGTGTTTCATCTTTACATATATGACGTTTCTTGATACCAGTACGGGGGTAAATCCATTCATCACTCGTATCAACTATCTTTGATAGATCATCATTAGTCAGTACATTCTCAGGTACATAATATCCTGTATCGATGACAGAAATACCTTTATCCATTCTTCCATTCTCCAATCTTACGATATCTGTTATATCTCTTACGTATTAAAGTATTTACATCCATTGGGACTAGAATATCTAACTGTTCTCTAATCACCTTACGTATATTTCTATAGACAGCTACAGGATTTGTAGTCATACCACCTAGAGGTTCCTTGATGATTTCATCAATAATCCCATAATGATATAAATCTTCAGCTGTCATCTTCATGACTTCACATGCTTCTTCAATACGTTCTCCCTTTACATCTTTCCAAAGAATAGATGCAAAACCTTCAGGAGATAAAACAGAATAAACCGCATTTTCTAACATGGCTAAGTGATCACCAATACTTAGGGCTAAAGCACCACCGCTTCCCCCTTCACCAGTAATAATCACAATAATAGGGACCTTTAAATCACTCATCATCATCAGACTCTGACCAATCGCTTCACCAATACCATTCTCTTCAGAACTAATACCAGGATAAGCACCCGGCGTATCAATAAAAGTAATAATAGGACGATGGAACTTCTCTGCCTGTTTCATTAAACGCATCCCTTTACGATATCCTTCAGGACTTGCCATACCAAACTGACACTTTAAATTTTCATCAATGCTTCTTCCTTTTTGATGTCCAATAATTGTGACTGGCATGTTATTAAACATTCCAATACCACCGACAATGGCCTGATCATCCTTGAAATAACGATCGCCACGCATTTCTACAAACTCATCAAACACATGATCAATAAACTCATGTATATGAGAACGTTCAGGTTTTCTCGCAAGATAAACACGATCATATGCACAAAGGTGTGAATATGTCTCTTTCTTATAATCATTGATTGTTTCTTCAATCTTACTGGAATCTATTTCTCTATCATTCTTAATGACTGCAAGCTTCTTTTCTAGCTCTGCAATCTTTTCTTCCTTTTCCTTTAAAGACATAATTCCTCCTTATGCATGCATACGTAATAATAAAGCCAATGTGTCACGCATCTTCTCACGTTCCACAATCATATCTACAAAGCCATGATCCTCTAAGAATTCAGCACGCTGGAATCCAGCAGGTAGCTTTGTCTTCATAGTACTTTCAATAACTCTAGGTCCTGCAAAACCGATTAAAGCTTCTGGTTCTGCAATATTAATATCACCAAGCATTGCGAATGATGCAGTGACACCACCTGTTGTAGGGTGTGTTAAATAAGAAATATAAAGAAGTCCAGCATCTAAATGACGTTTTAATGCAGCACATGTTTTACCCATCTGCATTAAAGAGAAGATGCCTTCCTGCATTCTTGCACCACCACTTGATGTAAAAATAATTAAAGGTAATTTCTTTCTTGTTGCCATTTCAATGGCACGTGTAATCTTTTCACCAGCCACACTACCCATAGAAGCCATCATAAAACGATGATCCATCACAACTACAATCGTGCGCATATGATCAATACGACCACCCGCGACAACAACACCATCATGTAATCCTGTCTTATATTCATACTTCTCAAGTTTTTCTTCATAACCAGGGAATCCTAATGGATTTCCTGATTTCATAGAAGTGTAGTATTCCTTATACTTGCCATGATCAAATAACGCGTCTAGACGTGCATAAGCATCAATAAAGAGGTGATGACCACACTGTGGACATACCTGTAAATGATTCATTAAATCAAGTGTACGAATTGTACTATTACAGCTAGGACATGCCTGATATAACCCATCAGGCACTTCCTGCTTCTTGACTTTGTTTTCTTTATTTAAATAACGACGAAAGTCCTGTAACTGTTGTTTTCTTTTCTTCCAGATACTATCCATTTTCACTCACCATCTCATCTAAATGTGTTTCAATAAAGCTTGTATTAAAATGTCCTTTAATATAATCAGGCTGATGTAGGATATAGAACTGTAATGTCTGGTTAGTTGTAATACCTTCAATCACAAGTTCACTTAAAGCGCGTCTCATACGCTTGATTGCTTCTAGTCGAGTAGGGGCATGGACAATCACTTTTGCGACCATTGAATCATATTGAGTAGGGAGTGTATAACCTGTATATAACATCGTATCCACTCTAACACCTGGTCCTCCAGGTAAATGCATGAAGTTCACCTGACCAGGACATGGTCTAAAGTTATGGAAGGGATCTTCCGCATTAATACGACATTCAATAGAATGACCCTGTAAAGTAATATCTTCCTGTTTAAAGCTTAAAGGTAAACCTGATGCAATACGGATCTGCTGCTTAATGAGATCAATACCAGTGACCATTTCAGTAATAGGATGTTCTACCTGAATACGCGTATTCATCTCAATAAAGTAATAGTTGTTGTGTTCATCTAAAACAAACTCAACAGTTCCAGCATTGGTATAACCAGCACCCTGTGCGGCTTTGACTGCAGATTCACCCATTTTCAAACGTAAAGATGCATCAAGTGCCTTACATGGTGCTTCTTCTATCATTTTCTGATTACGTCTTTGAATAGAACAGTCTCTCTCACCTAAATGAATTACATTGCCATGCTCATCCGCTAAAATCTGGAACTCAATATGCTTAGGATTCAATACAAGTTTCTCTACATACATATCATCATCCCCAAAGCATGCTTTGGCTTCTGCCTTGGCAGTCATAAAGGCATTCTCTAGTTCATCTTCACTAAAGGCCTTACGCATACCACGTCCTCCACCACCAGCACTCGCTTTAATAAGCACAGGATAACCAATCTTATTGACAACTTCTTTTAATTCTTCATATGTATTGACTGAACCATTAGATCCTGGAACTACAGGAACACCTGCTTCAATCATCATTTCTCTTGCCTTAGACTTATTACCTAACGCATCAATAACATCACCCTTAGGACCAATAAACTTCAGTCCACAGGTTTCTACAAGTCTTGCAAAATCACTATTTTCAGATAAAAAACCAAAACCTGGATGAATCGCCTGACATCCTGTCTCAACAGCTGCAGTAATAATTGCTTCCTTATTTAAATAACTATCAGCACTCTTAGGACCACCGACACATACTGCTTCATCCGCTAACTGTACATGTAATGCATTCTGATCAGCCGTAGAATAAATGGCTACCGTTAAAATATCCATCTCTTTACATGCACGAATAATACGAACAGCGATTTCTCCACGATTCGCAATTAAAATCTTCTTAAACATACTATTCCTCAATGATCATTAAAGTCTGATCAAAGCTGACTAAATCTTCATCCTTCACTAATAGAGAACGGACAGTACCATCTACAGGTGCTTTGATTTCATTCATGACCTTCATGGCTTCAATAATACATAATGTCTGGCCCTTAGTGACTTTTGACCCTTCCTTGACAAAAGGCTGATCATCTGGGGAAGGAGAAGAATAATAAACTCCTACAAGAGGGGCCTTTACTTCTGTACCACTAATAACTGGTTTTTCTTCCTTTACTTCTTGTACAACAACAGGCGCACTTTCACTAGATACAGTGACAGGTGCAGTTACCTGCACCTGTTGACTCTTTTCAAGTTCAAGTTTCACGCCTTCCATTTCAATTTTCATCTTATCGATATCAGCTTGTTCAAAAGCTTCCATCAACTCTCTGACTAAATCCATAGAAAACCTTCTTTCTTTGAAATTCAAACTATTTATTTAAAAAATTAAGCATTTGCTTCTAAGTAATCAACAATGTCCTTTACAGTAGCCATTTTGTTAGCTTCTTCATCAGGAATCTGTACATCGAATTCATCTTCTACAGCCATAATTAATTCAACGGCATCTAATGAATCAGCATCAAGATCATCCTTTAAAGATGCTTCTAATGTCACCTGTTCTTCATCACAGCTAAGTGAATCTACAATAATATCTTTTACCTTATCAAATGTTGTCATGTTTATATCCTCCTTATGACAATACTGTCTTTTTTAATACAATCTTTTCTAATTTAAATGCGATCATGCAGCTGACTGCAATCTTTAGTGCATCACCAAGTAAGAATGGTAATACACAAGTCATTAATGTACTTAGAAGTGATGATTTCATTGTATACATGAAGTAAATACTTCCAAGTCCATAAGTAATAGCTGTTCCAATAATCATGGCCAGAATATGTCCCTTAACTGAACGGTAATGAGTAATAATAGTACTCATCACTAATGCCATAATAGGAAAACTGAATAAGAAGCCTCCTGTTGGACCTATAAGAGCACCCATACCACTATTGAAATTACTAAATACTGGAAGACCAATAGCTCCCATAATCAAATAACAAAGCACTGTATAGAATGCATGGTTTGGTGTCATAAGACACGCAATGAGATAGATGGCCAGGGTTTGCAATGTGATAGGAACAGCTGTAGGTAATACCACAGAAATCTGTGATAAACAGATAAGAACCCCTAACATCAATGCATCTCTGACTAGATTTGAAACATTAGATTTCATATCATTCTCCTTTTCACTACTTGGAATATCAAACTATTCCTTGACTTGTATTATAGACCTTTGATTTTAAAAATCAAATAAATTAGCAATAAATATGACAAAAACGCCATAATTGTACAACAAATATACTAGTTTGAAATTAAAACTAATAGAACAAGCACTTACATTTGAGTCAAATATGTTGATAAATGGCATAAAAAAGAGAATAATAGAGATAAGAAAGTGAGGGATATATATGAAAAAAATCACAATGTTTTATTTAGAAGAATGTCCATTTTGTCAGAAGGCAAAAAAAGCGATGGATGAACTCATGACAGAAAACAAAGCATATCAGTCATTGGATATAGAAAAAATTGAAGAAAGTGAAAATGTCGCTTTAGCTGAAAATTATGATTATTATGCAGTTCCTTCTTTATTTATTGGAAAAGAGAAGTGCTTTGAATGTACAATCCAGGATGATTTTGATTCAATCAAGGCAAACTTCAAACGTGTCTTTGATGAGGCTTTAAAATAATGGGGCATTTCTATTTTACACGCCATGGTCAGACAATCTGGAATGTAGAAAATAAGATCTGTGGGGCAACGGACATTGCCTTAACAGATTTAGGACATAAACAAGCTCTTGAGCTTGGACAATATATTAAAGACAATCATATTCATATAGATCAAATTCTTTATTCACCTTTAAGTCGTGCAAAGGATACTGCCTTACATATATCTGAAGTAACAGGTATACCAGCAAGAGAAGAACTAAGACTTAAGGAACAGAACTTTGGGAAATATGAATCTACACCTAGAGATGGAGAAGAATTTAAACAGGCAAAGACATGTTTTGTGAATTCTTTTGAGGGAGGAGAAACAATGTTGCATCTTGCTCATCGTATCTATAGTTTATTAGATGATGTGAAGAGGGATGATCAGCATGTTTATCTTTTAGTTGCCCATAATGGTATTTCTCGTATTATTGAATCTTATTTCCATGATATGACTAATGATGAATTTTCTGCTTTTGGTATAAAAAACTGCGAATTAAAGAAGTATGAGTATTAAGAAGTACTAATGTGGACCCCGTGTCAAGGACATTAAATAAAAAAGTACTTAAAATCGATTA
>ENA-OPCM01001404-OPCM01001404.1-human-gut-metagenome-genome-assembly--contig:-NODE-1404-length-15937-cov-2.346430_pt1 | contig 15937 bp, 16 predicted proteins | sample MGYA00241252_ERZ501484 | MGnify/ENA primary metagenome ERZ501484 (study PRJEB25962, sample SAMEA2042583) | human gut metagenome | biome: human gut; feature: human-associated habitat; material: faeces...
CTAGCTTGTCGGTCCCCACCCTAGCTTATTTTCAAAAATATATACAACCCCCCTGCGCTTAGCCAGGCTTTGAGCTTTTGGCTCTGGTTGAGAGGAGAAGTTGGTAGGGGGAAGAGTGAATTAGTGAATTAGAGAAAGGCTTGGTGCTGGTTTATGAAGATTCAGTATGTTGGACTTGATTCGATTAATGGCCCTTTGGTGTTTATTAGGACTCCTAAGGATGTGTCGTTTGAGGAGAAGGTTACTTTAATTTTAAAGAATGGTGAGCGTAGGCTTGGTAATATTATTAGGTTGGATGATGATATTACTACTATTCAGGTGTATGAGGGTACTAATGGTATTGATACTAAGGAGGTTAGCTCTGTTTTTATGGGAGAGCCTTTGAAGCTTAAGTTGTCTCCTAGTATGTTGGGGAGAATTTTTGATGGTACTGGTAATCCTATTGATGATTTAGGTGAAATTGAAGCTTGTGTTGAGCGTGATATTAATTCTAGCTCTATTAATCCAGTTTCTAGAAAGTATCCTAGAAATTTTATTCAAACTGGTATTTCTACTATTGATGGTTTGATGACTTTGATTAGGGGTCAGAAGTTACCTATTTTTTCTGGTAGTGGTATTAATCATAATGAACTTGCTGAAAGAATTATTAGACAGTCTGATATAACAGATGGTGGTGATTTTGCCATTGTTTTTGGATTAATGGGAGCTGAGTATGAAACTGCGGAGTTTTTTAAGAAAAGTTTTAAGGAGAATGGTGTTCTTTCTAAAGTTGTTATGTTTGAAAATTTGTCGAATGATTCTTCTATTGAGCGTATTTTGACTCCTAAGTTGGCTTTGACTTGTGCTGAATATTTGGCTTTTGATTTAGATATGCAGGTTTTGGTCGTTTTGACAGATATGACTGCTTATGCAGAGGCTTTAAGAGAGATTTCTACTTTGAAGGGTGAAATTCCAAGTAGAAAGGGGTATCCTGGATATTTGTATAGTGATTTCGCTTCAATATATGAAAGAGCCGGTCAAATAAAGGGAAAAGATGGGTCTATTACACAAATACCTATTTTGACTATGCCTAATGATGATATATCACATCCAATACCAGATACAACTGGATATATAACAGAAGGACAAATTGTTTTAAGTAGAGATTTGTATCAACAAGGTATTACACCACCGATTAATATATTAGATTCGCTTTCAAGATTAATGAAAGATGGAATTGGCAAAGGTGTAACTCGTGATAATCATAGTAAAATATCGGATCAAATATTTGCTTCATATTCCAAAGTTCAAGAAGTAAGAGCTTTGGCAAAAGTATTAGGTGAAGCAGATTTAACGCCAAAAGATAAAAAATATCTTGAATTTGGAGAACAGTTTGAGAAAAGATTTATAAATCAAGGTAAATATGAATTTAGAGATATAAATCAAACATTAGATTTAGCATTGGAGCTATTGAAGATATTGCCACCAGAAGAGCTAGATAAATTATAATAAAAAACTAATATAAAGTTGAATCAAATTGTTTTTGATTCAACTTTATATTAGTTTTTAGTTAATTAATTCCACAATAGTATCAACAACCAAATCAATCATAACATCATAGTTCATACATTTATGCTTATGATAAACAATTTCATGACATAAATCATCAATTAAATTAATAGAAATATGTACTTTTTCAGGCAAATTTTCACTGCAAATACCATGACTTTGAAGTAATTTTACAATTGTATCTGTCATATATATTTCGTGTTCCTGAAAAAAATGAGCGATATCCTCATCAGAATGTGTCATAGCCATAATTTCTTGATGTGCAGATTGTGATAATTTATGATTTTCAATAAAACGATTAATCATATTTTTTAAAACATCACGAAAATTTTGTGGACTTAAATCAACTTTTGTCGTTACAGTATTAAGCATAGGATAGAAAATATCACTAGCATACTTTTGAATACCGGCAACTAAAATATCATGTTTATCTTTAAAATATTGATATATAATTCCTGTTGAAACTCCAGCATTTTTGGCAATTTATTTCAGCAGTATTTGTATTATAATATCCTTTTTCACAAATAAGATCAAATCCAGCTTTTATTATTTTTTCTTTTTTTTCAATAGAGCGCTTTTGAACAGGCTCTCTTATTTCGTTGTCACTCATATAGTATACACCTTTCCTTTTCAATACTATAAAATATAAATTAATTATTTTTTATTATATAAAATAATTTCCATAAAGTCAAATAATATGAAAAAAGTTTCATATTATATTGACTTTATTTTTATGAATAAGTATAATATACAAGAAAAAAAATATGAAATTAATTTCACATAAGGAGGATAATAGTGGAAAAAATAGTAGAATTAAAAAATGTAAGTAAAACTTACAAAACAGGAGAAAAAGAATTTAAAGCATTAGATTCAATTGATTTATCAATAAACAAAGGTGAATTAGTAGTAGTTTTAGGACCTTCAGGAGCAGGTAAATCGACATTATTAAATTTAATTGGAGGAATGGATATTCCAACAAAAGGTGATGTTATAATAGATGGAGAAGATATTTCTAATTATAACGAAGACCAATTAAGTACATACAGAGCTGAAAATATAGGTTTTATATTCCAATTTTATAATATATTACCAACATTAACAGTACTAGAAAATGTAGATATAGTAAAAGAAATAGTAAAAAATCCTATAGATAGCAAAGAAGCTATAAAAGATGTTGGATTAATAGAACATATAAATAAATTTCCAAATCAATTATCAGGTGGTGAACAACAAAGAGTTTCAATAGCAAGAGCTATTGCAAAAAATCCTAAATTATTATTATGTGATGAACCAACAGGAGCATTAGATTCAAAAACAGGTGTAGAAGTTTTAAAATTATTAAAAAAACAATGTGATAGAAATAATGGTTCAAATACAGTAATAATTGTTACTCATAATGCGTTATTTGCAGATATTGCAGATACAGTAATTAGAGTAAAAAATGGTAAAATAGAAAGCGTAACACCAAATTCAAATCCTAAAAAGATTGATGAGGTGAAGTGGTAATGTTAAGAAAGAAAACTTTAAGAGATATAAAATATAACAAATCTCAATTTTTTACAATATTTTTAATGGTATTTTTAGGTGTATTTGTGTTTGCTGGAGTTCATGCGTATATGGATGGAATGCAAGTAAGTGCAGATAATTATTACGAAAAAAATAATCTTCAAGATTTATGGTTATCAGGTTTAAATTTTTCAAAAGATGATTTAAAACAAGTAAAAGAGCTTGATAATATTAAAGATGCAGAAAGAGCATTAACATTAACAACAACATTAGATAATTATGATGATATTACAATAGAAGCAAATTTTATTGAATCAAATAATATTTCAAAAATGTATGTTGTGGATGGAGAAGGATTTGATAAAGAAAAGTCTGGTCTTTGGTTTGATAGTTATTTAGCTAAAACATTAAATTTAAAAGTTGGAGATGAAATAACTCTTACATATCAAAAATATAAAATAAAAGAAAAAATAGTAGGATTAATAAATACACCAGACCATGTATATGCAGTAAAAGATGAGTCTGAAATATTTCCAAATCATAAAGATTTTGGATATGTATATATGTCAATAAACGAATTTCCAAAAGATTATATATATGATAATTTAAAACAAAAAATGATGGAAACAAATCCAATGTTAGCTCAAAGTGGAGTTAATATAGATAACCAAATGATAAAAAATAGTATTCCAAATTTTAATATAGAAGATTATTATGTTTTCAATTCAATGATTGTAGATGTTGATAATACAGATAAATTAAGCGAAACAAAAGCTGATATTGAAAACAACATAAAGTCTGCAATTGCTGTAACAGACAGAGAGGCAAGTGCATCATATGTAACATATAATTCAGAAATTGAAGAAGGTCAAACATATTCTAGTGTATTTACATTACTATTCTTATTTATAGCTGTATTATCAGTTGTAACAACTATGAATAGGTTTGTAAAAAAACAAAGAACACAAATAGGAACATTAAAAGCTTTAGGCTTTAAAAATAATAAAATTATTAGACATTATATTAGTTACGGATTTTATATAAGCATAGTAGCAAGTATAGTAGCCGTTGTGGTTGGGGATTTATCACTTGGAAAGTTTTTCTTAAATATGGAAGTTTCATATTTTGAAATGCCAGTATACCATACTGTAATTTTACCAATTGTATATATTTTAGCAATTGCAGTTATACTACTTATAACATTTGTAACATATTTATCATGTAGAAAAGTGCTAAAAGAACCTGCTAGTGAAGCTTTAAGATTAGAAATTCCAAAAGTTAAACAAACTAAATTCGATTTAACAACAAAAGGAATATTTAAAAAATCATCATTATCAACAAGATGGAATTTAAGAGATATTGCTAGAAATAAAGGTAGAACAATAATGGGAATTGTTGGTGTAATAGGATGTACAATGCTTATCGTTTGTGCATTTGGAATGCTAGATACAATGAATTCATATTTAGATTGGCAATTTGATGATCTTTATAAATTTAAATATAAACTTACACTTGAAGATGATTATACTAATGAACAATATGATAAAATAATTAATGAATATGGAAATCAAACAAGTCAAACTTTAGGAATTGAAATTAAAAAAAGTGATGATTCTAAAGAAGCTAATTCAATTACAATAAATGATGCAAAAGAAGTTTTAAAGACAACTGGACATAAAAAAGAAATAATTGAATTAAAAGATGGAGGAGTATATGTTACAGAAAAATTAGCCAATAAATTAAATTTAAATGTTGACGATGAAATAACATGGCATGTATTTGGTAATGACAAATGGTATACAACCAAAATTGTTGGATTAAACCGTGACCCACAAAGTCAATCTCTTACTATGACAAGAAAATATGCAGAAGAATTAGGTTTAACATATAAGGCTGATTCAGTATATACGAATTATGATTTAAGTAACACTACAGAAATTGAAGGTGTAAAAACAATTCAAGGTATTGAAACATTAAAACAAGGAATGCAAAGTATGTTACAAACAATGAAGATGATGATTGTTATATTAATACTTGTTTCAGCAATACTAGGTTTTGTTATTATATATAATTTAGGAATATTATCCTTTAGTGAAAAACAATATCAATTTGCAACATTAAAGGTATTAGGTTTTAAAGATAAACAAATAAAAAAGATATTTATAAAACAAAATATTTGGATTACAATTGTTGCAATAATACTAGGTTTACCACTAGGATTTATGATGACAGATTATATTTTCAAAGCAGCACTTGGAGATAATTATGACTTTAGTGCAAAAATAAATTTTGTGTCATATCTATATGCAATACTAGGAACATACATAGTATCATGGGTAGTAAACAAAGTGCTATCAAAAAAAGTAAAAAGTATAGACATGGTCACAAGCTTAAAAGCAAACGAATAACAAAAAAAAAATGGGGACGGTCCTTGAAAAATAATGGGACGGCCCTCAAAAAAAGGGAAAATGGCTCTTGAAAAGAATAGGTCAAGGACCGTCCCAGAAAATTGGAGGTATTTTATGATAAAATTAGTATTAGTTAGACATGGACAAAGTGAGTGGAATTTAGAAAATAGATTTACAGGATGGACAGATGTAGAATTATCACCAAAAGGAATTCAAGAAGCTAAAGAAGCAGGAATTGCATTAAAAAATAAAGGATATCATTTTGATTTGGCATATTCTTCAGTCTTAAAAAGAGCAGAAGATACATTGGATTTTATTCTTAAAGAGATGGGTGAAGAGAATATACCAATTAAAAGAAGTTGGAAATTAAATGAAAGACATTATGGTGCACTACAAGGTTTAAATAAAGATGAAACAAGAAAAAAATATGGCGATGAGCAAGTTTTACTTTGGAGAAGAAGTACAGATGTAAGACCACCTGAATTAGATGAAAATGACGAAAGATATCCTGGAAATGATCCAAAATATACAGATTTAACAAAAGATGAATTACCTAAAACAGAAAATTTAATTGACACAATAAAAAGAGTAACAGAATATTGGAAATCAGATATTGAACCAGATATAAAAAATGGAAAAAATGTTATTATAGTTGCACATGGAAATAGTTTAAGAGGTTTGATGAAGTATTTAGATAACATAAGTGATGAAGATGTAATTAAATTAGAAATTCAAACTGGAAATCCTATTTGTTATGAATTAGATGATAATTTAAAACCTATAAGACATTATTATGTAAAAGAAAATAAATAGTTACAATTTAAGTTTTTAGTATCAGTTCCTAAGATATTATATTATAAATATTGTGTTTTACATAATTTTATAATATAATATTCAAAAAATAAATAAGAGGAATATGTAATGATTAAAATAACAAATATTAAAATAAAAGCAGATTTATCTGATGACGAATTATTTGAAAAGATTTATAAAAAATATAAAATCAATAAAAACGATGTAACTGAAAGAAGAATAATAAAAAAATCAATTGATGCACGAAATAAAGCTGATATATTTTATAATTATTCGGTAGAGCTTGAATGTAAAAATGAAAATAAAATAAAAAATGTTCAAATTGTAAAAAAAGAAGAACCTTTTAAAATTATTGTAAATAGAAAATCTTCAAAAAGACCAGTTATAATTGGAGCTGGACCTGCAGGTCTATTTTCAGCATTAACATTAGCTCAAAATGGTATAAAACCAATAATAATTGAGCAAGGAAAAACTGTAGACGAACGAAAAAAAGATGTTGAAGAATTTCAAAAAACAGGAAAACTAAATACATTATCAAATGTTCAATTTGGAGAAGGAGGAGCAGGTACTTTTTCCGATGGTAAATTGACAAGCGGAATTCATAATCCTTTATGCAAAACTGTTTTAAAAGAGTTCTATAATTTTGGAGCACCAGAGCAAATCTTATATATAAATAAACCACATATAGGAACAGATAACTTAATAAATATCATACGAAATATGCGAAATGAAATAATAAAGCTAGGTGGAGAATTTTTATTTAATGAAAAAGTAACAGACTTTGAGTTTGAAAATTCAAAAGTAACAGCTGTTATATGTAGCAAAAGAATAGAAACAGATACGGTAATTTTAGCAATAGGACATAGCGCAAGATTGACATTTGAAAAATTATACGAAAAAGGCGTAAAAATGGAAAAGAAAAACTTTTCTATTGGAGTTAGAATAGAGCATAAACAAAGCATGATTAATAAATCACAATATGGAGAAATTACGAAATTAAAACTACCACCAGCAGAATATAAAATGGCATATCATGGAGAAAATCGTTCATGCTACACATTTTGTATGTGCCCAGGAGGAACAGTAATTGCATCATCAAGTGAACCGGAAACTATTGTAACAAACGGAATGAGCGTATATGCACGTAATGGTGAAAATGCTAATAGTGCAGTTCTAGTTAATGTAACACCAAATGATTTTAGAGGTGAATCACCACTAGAAGGAATGTACTTCCAAAAAGACTTGGAGCAAAAAGCATTTAAGTTAGGAGGAAGTAATTATAATGCACCAATACAAAGATTTGAAGACTTTGAAAACAACGTAAAATCTACACATATAGGTGAAATAAAACCAACATATAAGCCAGGAGTAACGCTTTCAAATTTAAATGAAATATTGCCAGACTTTATATCAAAAACTCTAATTGAAGGTATAAAATATTTCGATAAATCAATAAAAGGATTCGCACATCCAGATGCAATATTAACAGGAGTAGAAACAAGAAGCTCATCACCAGTGCAAATAACAAGAAACGAAAATAAACAATCAAACATAAAAGGATTATATCCATGTGGAGAAGGAGCTGGATACGCAGGAGGAATAATGTCTGCTGCTGTTGATGGCATAAAATGCGCTATAGCAGTTCTAACTCAAGAATAAATTTTAAATAATAAAAAAGCATAATTGTCCATAAATCTCATACATAATAAAGAGGTGATTTATGTGGGCGAGTATGCTTTTTTAGTTTATATTGGATGTATAATATTAATCTTAATTATAGGAAAGCTCTTTTTATTTCCAATTAAAAAAATCTTTAAATTAGTAATAAATTCCATTATAGGAGGAATATTAATATATGTAATAAATATTATTGGAAGCGGATTTAATTTTCACATAGGACTTAACTGGTTGACGATATTATGTTCTGGATTTTTAGGAATTCCGGGAGTGATATTACTTATAATTTTAAAAATTTTTATGTAAAAACTTTAAATATTCCAAAATAAGGTATATAATTAAGACTGCAAAAATAATATGCAAGGAGGAATAAATATGAAAAAAGGAAAAGTTGTTTTAGTAGGAACTGGATTTGTAGGAATGAGTATGGCATATGCTATGCTAAACAGAGGAGGAGTAAACGAACTAATATTAATAGATATAGATAAAGACAAAACAATCGGAGAAGAAATGGATTTATCTCATGGATTACCATTTGCACCACAAAAAATGGTCATAAAAGCTGGAGATTATGATGAATGCAAAGATGCAGAAGTTGTTGTAATAACAGCAGGAATTGCACAAAAACCAGGTCAAACAAGATTAGAGCTTACAGAAACAAATACAAAAATTATGAAAAGTATAACAAAAAGCATTATGGCAAGTGGATTTAATGGCGTAATTGTTGTAGCAAGTAACCCTGTTGATATAATGACATATGTTGTAGCTAAAGTTTCAGGACTACCAAAGAACAAAGTAATTGGTTCAGGAACAGTATTAGATACAGCAAGATTACGTTATATAATGGCAGAATACTTAAATGTATCAAGCAAAAATATTCATGCATATGTAATGGGAGAGCATGGAGATTCATCATTTGTTCCATGGAATCATGCATATGTAGGATGCAAAAAAATATCTGATGTAATGAAAGATAATAATCACCCAATGGACGATTTAGAAAAAATTCACAAAGATGTTGTAAACGCAGCATATGAAATAATTAACAAAAAGAAAGCAACATACTATGGAATTGGTGTAGCATTAAGCAGATTAGTAAAAGCAATTTTAGAAGATGAACATGGAATATTAACTGTATCGGCATATTTAAAAGATGGAGAATACGGACAAGATGATATATACATTGGAGTTCCAGCGATTATTTGTTCAGATGGTATAAGAGAAGTTGTTAACTTAGATTTAACAGATGAAGAGCAAGCAAAACTTGATGAAAGTTGCAAAATTATAAAAGAAATGAGAGCAAATTCAATAGAAAAAATAATTAATGAATAAAAATTAATAATCACTAAAAATCGATTATAATATAAAGACTCCCAAATATCGTTAGTTAAATAGTAAATATTTCAGAATTAAAAAATAGCATAAAAGTAATATATTTTATTTGCTTTTATGCTATTTTCTTGTTATAATATGAAACGCACGTTATAAACCAAGAATCCAAGAGAGGAGTTTTTGATGGAACAACAAATTGTTCAAATTCCAAGTGGAAAGGCAATTATAATAATTTGTGGTCCAACCACTTGCGGAAAATCTTCTATTGCTCGCAGATTGTTAAAAATGCGCAATGGAAAGTACATTTCCTATGAAAGAATCGGAAATTCAATTCCCCCAAAAATGGGAAAAGAGAAGTATGTTCTTGCAATTACCAAAATGTTTGCTCAGGAGATTGAAAAAGCAGTTATGAGCGAACAATATGTGGTAATTGAAACGCCCTTTGTTGAGGAAGGTCAGCTGTCAGGATTGATAGTTAGCCTTAGAATCTACGGGTACAATGGTGATATTACACTTATTGAAGTGAATTTACCAAAGAACATTCATCTTGATTATTGGCAGAGGAAACACAATCCAAAGCCAAATAAGAAAGTTCTTTTGCAAGAAAGAGCAATCTTTGAAAAAGAAATTCTTGCCACTGACCACAGCAAAGGTGGAGGAGTTAATGAGATTAGAATTACTAATCCAAATGCTGTGAAGTATAAAAAAGCTTGAATAATCAATTGAATTTCTAAATGGTGGCCCTATGCACTTTGTGCGTAGGGCTTTTTTTCTTGTAGAAAAATATAAAAACATAAAACAAATTGAAAAAATAAATCTTAATAACAAATTTTTTGAAAGACGAAAATTATCATAATAACATAAGCAACTGAATATAATATTAGCAAATACATAAATATGGAGGACGAGCCTATGAAAGCACAATACGAAAAAGAAACAATAATAGAAGAAAAAACAGAAGCTGAAAAAGATAAAGAGCTAATGTTAACAATATTACAAACAAAAAAAAGCATCCAAGAAGCATCAATAAATTATGAATATGCTGACGGAAAATTAATAGATTATTTTTTATACACAGTAAAAGCAGAACAAGCAAAATTAGATTATTTAATTGAAAAAGCAAAATCAAAAGGATTAACCTTAGAAATTACCGAAAATGCAAATTTAAAAAAAGGATAAAAGTGGGGATGGCTCTGCAAAGGTGTCAAAAAGAACCGTCCCCATTGACACAAATCATAAAAAATTTTCAATCAACTATTGAAAGAAATCAAAATATATGATAATATAGTTAACATATTAAGCCAATTAAAAAGCAAAGTAGTACATAATAAAAATATTTTACAGAGAATTGAGCATAAGCTGAGAGCTCAAAAATAAAAATGTACGAAATTTCACTTTTTAGGTTATATGTTGAAACAATAGTAGGCATATACGGTTGAACCGTTAAAACTATAACAAGGTATATAATAAAATTATATATAAATTTAGGTGGTACCACGAAACTATTCGTCCTATTAAGGATTGAATAGTTTTTTTGTGTCAAAAGGGGGGTTGTCAATGGGGACGGTTCTTTTTGACAACACGGAAACATCAATAGTTGTCAAAAAGAACCGTTCCCATTGACAACACTGGTACCAAAAATAAAAAGGAGGAAAATTTTTATGAAAGATCAAATCGAACAAATTAAGCAAACAGCAATTGAAGAAATAAAAAAATCTTCAGATTTAAAAACACTAGGCGAGACTAAAGTAAAATTTTTAGGAAAAAAAGGTGAATTAACATCTGTATTAAGAGGTATGGGAGCTCTATCACCAGAAGAAAGACCAGTAATAGGAAGCTTAGTAAATGAAGTAAGAGATGAACTAGAAAAATTAATATCAGAAAAAGAATCAGAATTTAAACAAATAGAATTAAATAAAAAATTATCAGCAGAAACAATAGATATAACACTTCCAGGGAAAAAAGTAAAAAAAGGAAGCAAAAACCCAATGAATATAGTAATAGAAGAAATAGAAGATTTATTCGTATCAATGGGGTATGATGTAATATCAGGACCAGAGCTAGAAACAGACGAATTCTGTTTTGCAAGACTAAATTTACCAGAAGGACATCCAGCAAGAGACATGCAAGACAGCTTTTATATAACAGACAACTACTTATTAAGAACACAAACATCAGCAGTACAAGCAAGAACAATGCTAGAATATGGCGGAAACAAACCAATAAGAATGATATGTACAGGAAAAACATACAGAAGAGAAGATGATGCAACACATTCACACCAATTCAACCAAGTAGAAGGACTAGTAATAGACAAAAAAGAAAACAATGTATCACTAGCAAATCTAAAAGGAACACTAGAAGTATTCATGAAAAAAATGTTAGGAGAAAAAACAGAGCTACGATTCAGACCAAGCTACTTCCCATTCACAGAGCCATCATATGAAGTAGATGTAACATGCTTCAAATGCGGAGGAAAGGGATGCCCACTATGCAAAAAAACTGGCTGGATAGAAGTACTAGGAGCAGGAATGGTACATCCAAATGTACTAAAAATGAACGGCTATGACCCAGACCAATACAGCGGATTTGCCTTCGGAACAGGAATAGACAGACTAGCAATGTTCAAATTTGGAATACCAGACATGAGACTACTATACTCAAACGACATAAAATTCTTAAACCAATTCGCAAGAAGATAATTTAAAAGGTTGTCAGTGGGGACGGTTCTTTTTGACAACCTTTGTGATAAAAATTAATAATAAGATATGAAGAGGGTTGTCAAAAAGAACCGTCCCCACTGACAACCTTTTAAGAAAGGAAGAAAAATTATGAAACTAAGTACAAACTTTGTAAAAGATTACATAGACATAAATGACATAGATTTAAAAAACATAGCAGAAGACATGACACGAGTAGGAAACGAATATGACTCAGCAGAAAAATTCCTAGGAGGAACAAACCTAATCATAGGTCAAGTACTAACATGCGAAAATCACCCAGATTCAGACCACCTACATATATGCACAGTAAACATAGGAACTGAAGTACTAAACATAGTATGTGGAGCACCAAATGTAAGAGCAGGACTAAAAGTAATAGTAGCAAAAGTAGGAGCAGAGCTACCAGAAGATGTAACAATAAAAAGAGGTATGATTCGTGGACAAGAATCTAACGGAATGATGTGTTCACTAGCAGAGCTAGGAATAGATGGAAAATTCCTAACACAAGCAGACAAAGAAGGAATATGTGAACTAGGCGATGATGCAGTAGTTGGTGAAGACCCAGCCAAATATTTACAAATGGATGATGGAGTAATAGATTTTGAACTAACAGCAAACCGTGGAGACTTATTAAGCATATTAGGAATGGCATATGAATTAGGAGCAATATATGACAAAAAAGTAAAACCAGTAGATTTATCACATTCAGAATCAGGAGAAGACATAAACAATAATTTCAAAATCGATATAAAAACAGAAAACTGTAAATTATTCCTAGCAAAAAAAGCATTAAATGTAACAATAAAAGAAAGTCCAGCTTTTATAAAAAATAGATTAATGGCTTGTGGAATAAGACCAATAAATAATGTTGTAGATATAAGCAACTATGTAATGCTTGAACTGGGACAACCACTACATTTTTATGATGCAGATAGATTAGGAAATTGTCTACAAGTAAGAATGGCTGAAAATGGAGAAAAACTAACAACATTAGATGATACAGAAAGAACTTTAGATGAAAACGATATAGTAATTTCAAATGGAGAAAAAGCAATAGGTCTTGCAGGTGTAATGGGCGGACTTTCAACAGAAGTTGAAAATACAACAAAAAATGTAGTAATAGAATCAGCAATATTTGATTCTGTTAAAGTAAGAAAAACATCTAAAAAAATATTAAGAAGTGAAGCAAGCAATAGATTTGAAAAAGGTATAGATCCAAATAGAACATACATGGCAATAGAAAGAGCCTGCAAATTATTAGAGCAATATGCAGATGCAACAATTGAATCAGGTATGTGCAAATATGATAAAACAGAAAAAGAAGAAAAAGTAATTGACTTAAAATATAAAGATGTTTGCGATTTATTAGGAACAGAAATTTCAAAAGAAGATATAGTTGATGTATTTAGAAAATTAGATTTCAAATATATTCAAAATGATGAATCTGTAACTGTTACAGTTCCATCAAGAAGATTAGATATTTCAATTAAAGAAGATTTAATTGAAGAAGTTAGCCGTATATATGGTGTTGATAATATTGAAGGAATTTTACCTGTTGTAAATATGAAATCTGGAACATATGATAAAACAACAAGAGATATAAGAGCAAAAATGGTTTCTTTAGGTTTAAATGAAACATTATCATATATTTTAATTCCACAATCAGAAGTTCACAAATATGTGGCAGACGAATTTGAAGAATTAAAATTATTAGATCCACTAACACCAGAAAGAGATACATTAAGATATAGTGTAATTCCATCTATGGTAAGAACTTACGAATATAATAAAGCTCATTACAATAAAGATGTGTCTATATTTGAAATAGGAAAAGGTTTTTTCAAAAAAGGTGAACAATACGGAGAAAATCAAAAATTAGCAGGTTTAATGACAGGTGAGTATTATTTAGGATTAGGAAATAAAGCAAATGTAGATTTTTATATCGTAAAAGGAATAATAGAAGATTTATTAGATTATTTAGGATATGAAAATAGATACAGCTTCATACTTCCAAAAAATATTCCAGCAGAATTCCACCCAGGACAAACAGCCGAAATATCAGTAAATGCAGATACAGTTGGAATTATAGGCAAACTACATCCTTCAATATGCAAAGAAGCGGTATATGTATTTGAAATAAACTTAGATAAATTATTATCAAAAAGAGTAGGAAATTTAAAATACAAAGAAATATCAAAATTCCCAAATATCAAAAAAGATGTAGCTTTTGTAATGAATAAAGATGTTCAATCAAAACAAATAGAAACAACAATAAAAAAAGCCGGAGGAAACTTATTAACAAATATAGAAGTTTTTGATGTATACACAGGTGAAAATGTTGGAGAAAACGAAAAATCAATAGCATATGCACTAACATTCAACGATAGCAAAAAAACACTAACAGATGAAGAAGTAAATAGTATATTTGAAAAAATAATAACAACAGTAGAAAGTAAATGTGGAGTAAAATTAAGAAAATAAAATTAGCAAAATAAGTAAAATAAAGCTCACATAATATACTTAATAAAAAATTTATTGATTAGGATTTTAAAGATTTATAGCAAAGATTATACTTTACTATAAATCTTTAAAATTTTGTTGAAAAATGCATTTTTTTGTGATAACATAATATTAGTTATGAAATTTAACTAAGGAGGAGTTAAGTATGAAAGAAAAAGTAGAAAAAACAAGACAACATAATTCAGGGAATGGAATAGGCGTAAGAATTGTAGCTGGAATACTAGCATTTTTAATGGTAGCATCTTTAGCATTTACAGTAGTAGCTTATTTAATAAAATAGAAATTTATAGGCAATTTTTATAATAAATTAAATAAAAAGCAGTCTTTAAATTTTACTAATTTAAATTAATAAAAACAATTTAAATTAGATTTCTAAAGGACTGCTTTTTAATTATTTATAAAATAAGCTATAATTTTGAAAATGGAGGGATGGTATGTTTGATAATTTAAAAATAAATTTTAATACATATTATCAAGAGCACATATTAAATTATATGGGTGAATTATATAAATATCCAATTAAGTTAATACCTATGATATTAGATATTGCAATTGTGATATTTTTAGTATACAAATTTATAAAGTTTTCAAAAGACTCAAGAGTTAGACAATTGTTAAAAGGAATTTTATTATATATTCTTTTAACAGCACTAAGCTCTGTCTTACAATTGACGATTATTAATTATATACTAACATCATTCTTATCATATGGAGTGATTGCTTTAATTGTCATTTTCCAACCAGAACTTAGAAGAGCTTTAGAGCAACTTGGTTCAAATAAATTAACCAGATTTATAGGAATAGAAAAAGATAAATATGTTCAAACAAAAGAAGATATTTATAAAATAGTCATTGCCGTAAACGAACTTGCTAAATCTCAAACTGGTGCATTAATTGTATTAGAAAAAGACATAAAATTAACAGAAATAATAGATTCCGGTGTTATGATTAATTCTGAAATATCACCACAATTATTAGTTAATATTTTCGTTCCAAATACACCATTACATGACGGAGCAGTTGTAATTAGAGCAAACAGAATTACTGCAGCAGCATGTATATTACCACTTGCAAGTGACCAAGATATAGCAAAAGAACTAGGAACAAGGCACAGAGCTGCACTCGGAATTTCAAAAGAATCCGACAGTGTGGCAATAGTAGTATCAGAAGAAACCGGTAAAATTTCTCTTGCAAGAAATGGAGTTTTATTAGTAGATATAAAAGAAGAAACTTTAAAACAAATCCTAATAAAAGACTTCGCAGAAAAATATAACACCAAACAAAATAAAGTAAAAAAAATAACACAAAAAATAAAAAGCAAAAAATAACAGAAAATGGGAAAAGGGGACGGTTCTCTTTTCCCATTTTGGGGAAAAAGGTGCCAATAGGTTGTCAATAGGGACGGTTCTT
>ENA-OPCM01001412-OPCM01001412.1-human-gut-metagenome-genome-assembly--contig:-NODE-1412-length-15870-cov-1.989061_pt1 | contig 15870 bp, 8 predicted proteins | sample MGYA00241252_ERZ501484 | MGnify/ENA primary metagenome ERZ501484 (study PRJEB25962, sample SAMEA2042583) | human gut metagenome | biome: human gut; feature: human-associated habitat; material: faeces...
TACCAGTTATCGTCGTTCGGGTTTGTTACGCGGCCGGTCTTATTGGTGCTGCAGATCTCGATAGATATGCAGTTGTGGTTCGTAGCGACTCCATGGAGCTTGCCACCCTTGTTTCCGTATGCGCTGCCGCCGACGGCCCAGCAGGAATATTTCTCCGGATCCGGATTGTACTGTACGATTTCCTCATCGTCTACGATGAAGTCCGCAGTTCCTCCAGTTTTTGGATTTGCAAACCAGGACGCTGTCGCTCTGGCCGATCCTTTTTTGCTCGTTACTCCGGCTGTGTAATGGTATACCAGGTACTTATCTTTCCCTCTGCCGGTTGAATACAGGCCGTGCGTCCCTGTCTGCTTGATGATGTTGATTTTTCATTGCTTGTAATCAGACAGGATTTTTCTTATGAAAAAGATATTGAAAACCGGAACATTGGCCATGGCCGTTTCCCTTACCGCTTTTATGACTTCTTGTGGTGACTTCTTGGATATCACGCCCCTGAATGCTGTGGTGGTAGAAAACTATTGGGAGAAGAAAAGCGAAGTGGAGAGTGTGATAACTTCTTGCTATTTTCACATGCAGGATAAGGGCTTTTCGCAACGCGTGATAGCCTGGGGAGAGTTACGGGGTGATAATTTGACGGAAACTTCCACAATGGCTGCAAAAGAAAAGGAACTTTATGACTTTTATACGAACAATATCATTCCGGATAACAGTTGGACTTCGTGGGCGGATTTCTATAATGTAATCAATTTATGCAATACCATCTTGCATTATGCACCTGGAGCCCAAGCTAAGGATGGAAATTATTCAGTAGACGAATTACGTACGCATGAAGCCGAAGCTAAGTCGATTCGCGCCTTGTGTTATTTCTATTTAATCCGTACTTTCAAAAAAGTGCCGTTGGTGCTCCAGGCTACTATCGGTGATGATGTGGATTTCAAAGTACGTGCATCCTCTGAGCAGGAAGTATTGGAACAGATTATTGCAGATTTGGAATGGTCGAAAGATTATATATGGAATAAAAAGTTTTTTGGTGATGTACGCGAAAGGAAAGGACGTTTCAATAAATTATCTGTGAAAGCCCTTTTGGCAGATATTTACTTGTGGAAAGGGGATTATGCCAGGTGTGCGCAGTATTGTAAGGAAATCATGGATGAGAAAATGGCAGAGTACAATGCCATCAAAGCAGCAGAATTGGAGGGGAATTTTATATCTTCTTCTACAGAAGGTTCTCTGACCTTGTACAATGGCTATCCGCTTTTGGATGAATCTTATTCATCTCATTATCCTTATACCATGTTGTATGAGCGGGGAAATTCATTTGAAAGTGTTTTTGAGCTCCAATACGATTATGATAACCGTAAGGATGGCAATGAAGGTGTTTCTTATTTCTATGGGAATCATAAAGATCTCTCAGGAAAGGTCAATGCAGCGGCTTATTTGACCAATCAGACGGCTGGTGCCTTGTTTGCAGACGCATCGGATTTGCGGTTGGAAGAGAATACCGGATATATGGGTGAACCCTCAAACAGTTATCCTATCTATAAGTTTCGTTTCTTGTATTTCGGAAATGATGAAAGAGGGTTTCGTTCCACGGCAGAGAATTGGATTGTTTACCGTTTGACGGATGTGATGTTGATGCGTGCTGAAGCTTTGGCTTATATGGGAGGGGATGAAAACAGTCAGGAAGCTTTTGAGATTGTGAAATCTGTGAACATGCGGTCGTGCAAAGGGCGTAGTTTGTTGGTGTTTGATGCCGATAAAATAAAGAATATCGTTTTGGATGAACGGCAACGTGAACTGATGTTTGAGGGGAAGCGTTGGTATGACTTGATGCGAATGGTACGTCACTCCGACAATCCGGTGAATGCGATGTCCACTTTGCGTAGTACATATTTGCAACGTAAATATGGAACAGGAGGACGCGATGCCGTGGCTCGAATGGGATCATTGGATAATTTGTATCTGCCTTTTTATCAGAAAGAGTTAGATGTGAATCCGTTGTTAGTACCGGATCAGAATCCGGCTTACATCATTTATTAATCAAGAGTAAATAGAAGTAATATGAAACGTAACATATATAATAAGGTAATAGGATGTGTGGTTTTGGCAACAACATTATTGGGTTGTTATGACGACGGTGTGGAAGGTGACAGTTATTATGTGTTTCAGGGACAGACGATTGGTGATTATTTGGATGCAGACGGGAAATATGGTGAGTTTTCCACTATTTTGGAACGTGCCGGCATGAAAGGTTTGATGTATGCTTATGGGGATTACACTTGCTTTGCACCGACCAACGAGGCCATAGACCGTTATGTGGATAGTAATTATCCGGGCTGTACGTTGGAAACTTTGCCGGATTCAGCTGTGGTGGCTTTGGCCAAAAGTCATTTGATAGACATTCGCTACTTGACTTCAGATTTTTCAACAGGCTATCTTCAGGAGTCTAACATGTACGACCGTAAGGTACAAGTGACCATTGAAAAAGAGTTCGATGCTGAAATAAGCGATAGTATGACAGTGTATGTCTTGAACGATTATTCACGGATTATCCAAGCTAACGATACTGTGAGCAATGGGGTTGTTCATACAATAGATCGAGTGTTGGAGCAGTCCAGTTATGTGTTACCGGATTACATGCAGTCCAAATGTGAGATGTTGGGTTTTACCCTGTTTATGGAGGCTTTGAAACAGACTCATTTGACGGATTCCATGTTAAGGGAAAAAGATGAAAGCCCGGAAATGTTGTCCCGATTGGCCCAATATGCTTCGAATTCGGAGTACACTACGGCTGGGCATAAAGTTCCTCCGGCCCGTAAGTTCGGTTATACGGTACTGGTAGAGAAAGATGAATTGTATAAAACGGTCTATGATCCGCAAAATATGGGTAAGCCTGTCTATACAGGGGATCTTCAGGCGGATTTGGCATCCTTGTTTAATTATGCAAAGGATATATATGACAAGGTATATCCGGATGATAAGGGGTTGTATGATGATGACTATACTCATCCCAAGAATCCTTTAAACCGTTTTGTTGCTTATCATATCTTGGACCGTAATGCAAGCTATGGGGATTTGGTACGTTCTACTCCGGATTGGTCTGTGCAGGAAGGTGGGGATTTTGTGGAGTACTACGAAACCATGGCCGGTAATTTGTTGCGTGCCCAAAAAGTATCTCTTTTGGGAGACGGGATATACTTAAATCGCTGTGATGATGTGAATAGGGCTGACAACAGGATGGATGGTGCGGAAGTCCTTCCTTCCGGAGGTTCTTCAACAGTAAATGGCAATTTCCAATTTCTGAGCAGTATCCTTTCTTATAATGAAAATGTCGTGAAAATGCTTCGTAGTGAACGAATCCGTATTGATACGGGGGTTTTGTTTCCTGAATTGGTGAACAATGATGTCCGTTTGGATCCGGATGGAGATATGTTATGGTGGCATTTCCCGGAAGGATATTTTGATGATGTGCGTTATGACAGCCAATGCGATTGCAAATATAACCGTTGGCCTAATCCTCAGGGAACCGGAATGGGGTCGCACTATGATTTGGCAGCATTCCGTACGGATAATATGAATTTTGCGGGGGAATATGATGTGATGTTGCGTTTGCCTGCCGTGCCTGCCGGTCAGTATGAGATTAGATTAGGGTACGTGGCTAATGGCCTTATGGGGATTGCGCAAATTTATTTTGGACAAAATAGTGAATACATGCAACCCACCGGAATCCCTTTGAATTTGGGATGGGGAGGGGGAATGCCCAAAGTGGGAATGATAGCAGACGATGCTTTGTTTGATGATATTCATAATGACGTGTCGAATAATTTCGAAGGAAAGACAACCATCACCGAAAATGATAAGGCTATGCGTAATTTGGGGTATATGAAAGGGCCTGCCTGCGTGTATAGAGTAGACAATGACAGGGTTTCATTACGTGCGAAGTTGGTTAACGATTGGTGGTATATACGTAATATCGTCACCACTCAGACTTTGGAAGAAAAACCTTCTTATTTACGCCTGCGTAAAGTGGATGAAAGAACCGGGCGCATGTTGAATATCGATTTTATCGAAATTGTGCCGAAAAGTGTGTATAATGGTGCTATACCAGAAGATAGAAATTAAATTAAAAGCAGAAGATTATGAAAGATACTAAAAGATATACCAGGGTAGCTATTTGTTGCGTGGCGGTATTGGCTACCGGATTGGTCTTGTCTTGTTCGGACGATTGGGATGCACATTATGATGGTCTGCCCCGTCCTACAAGGACTTTGTGGCAGGAAATTACTGCCCGTCCGGAGTTGGCGGATTTTGCAAAATTGCTTAAAAGCCATGGTTATGACAAGTTCTTGGATTCGGGTCAACGTTATACGGTTTGGGCGCCTACCGGTACTATAGACACGACATTGGTGACCGGTGAGAACATGACTTCGGATGAAGTGATGGAACAAGTAGTTAAAAACCATATCGCCCGTGGAGTTATTGCGGCGTCGTCTGTTGTGAACGATACTATAAAAGTGTTGAATGGGAAGCCCATGCCTTTTGTGTCAGAAGGGGGTGTGCCTCATTTCAATGGCTCGCCGGCCAAATCTTTTAATATTGAATGCAGTAATGGAGATTTGCATATATTAGATCACCAGGCGGTTTATAATAACAATGTTTGGTCTTATTTGAGACAAGATGCTGATTTTTCTAATATTACCAATTATTTGTATAGCTTTAATAAATTGGAGTTTGTGCCTGAATTGAGTACACCGGGCGGTGTGGTGAATGGGGAACAGGTGTATACGGATTCCGTGTTTGTCTTAACAAATGAATTGTGGGGGCAGATTGGCTACTTGAATGACGAGCAGCGGAATTATACGATGTTGGTTCCCGTGAATGATTGTTGGGACCGGTTGGTGGATAAGTTTAAGGGCTTTTATCATTATTCGGAAGACGAAGAACCGGAATTGGCAGACAAGTATGCGTGTCGCAGCATATTGGATGCTTTGGTTTTTGAAACCCGTAGTCAGTCTTCGACATCCGATTATTGGGAAAGTACGTCCGGAAAATTGTTCTATCGTCCCCAAGATGCCGGGGGCTTGTTTGAAGGGACCGAAGCCATTGGTTGTAGCAATGGACAAATATTGAAAGCGGCCGATGTGAATTTAAGCCCCTATCAGGTCTTAAACAGTGACATTGTTGTTGAAGCCGAAAATATCGGTGATTATCTGCTTGCAGCTAATTATTACGATGAAAATCAGGATCGTCCTGTGTTTGTTGCCGCAGCAAATACCGGTGTGTCATCTAGTTATTACATGAAGTTTACTTCTACGAATATGTTACGGGGCGCCACCGTCACTTATGCTATCCCAAACGTATTGTCTTGCGCCTATGATATAGGGATTGTATTTGTTCCGATGAATTTGACGCGTAATGGTTGGTCTTCTTCCATTGATACAAAAAAAGGGCGTGTGGATGTCGAATTGAATGATAAATACACGAATGAAAAGCTGGCAGTGGGAGGGATTGAAATACCAGGTGACAAGGTTGATACGATATGGGTGGCACAAGGGTATCATTTTGCTTATTGTGATTATTTCCCCGATCGTGTTTCTATGGAAGATGCTAAAATCTCTTTAAAAATCGTTAGTACGCCTAAACGTAGTGAGTCGGATTATACACGTGATTTATACATTGATTGCATATTGTTGAAACCCTCAATTGATGGAGATTTAAGTGATGAAGAATAAGAATCTATATAGTATATGTTTTTGTATGGCCTTGGCAGGCAGTCTGCAAACGGTCTATGGGCAGGTGGATGCGGAAGGGATGATAGATTCCACGTTATCGGCCGCAGGAAGAGAAACCGATTCACTTCAGATTGTAGTGCAGAGAGAAATGAATAAGCTTCCCACGGTGGTTTATAAGGGGACATTGGTCGATGCTGCCACAGGTGGGCCAGTGCAGGGCGGCATCATACAAGTAGCCGGAGACGAACGGTTCAGTTCCATTTCCGACGAACAGGGTGCTTTTGAAATAAAAGTGCCGTTGTATGCCAATCAATTGTTGGTGCGTACACCTACTTATGCCTTGGCTAGGGTACATTTGGTTGGAAAAGGAAAAGAATTGGTAGTGAGGATGTATTCAGAATATTTTTCCGATGGTTATGCCAATGAAGTGAGGGTGACGAATAAGAGCAGTGTCGGAGATTTTTCTCCAAATTCGTCATTGACCATTGAAGACGAAATGGCTAAAAAGCTTGGTGCTGATTTACGTGTATTGCTTCGTTCGGGTAATCCGGCTCAAGGAGCGAACATGTTTATTGGAGGATATAATTCGTTGAATGGAGGCGGGCAACCTTTGTTTGTAGTGGACGGTGTGATTCTTGATACTCAAAACGGGCGTTCGTTAATGCACGAAGGTTATGTCAATAACGTGCTTTCAGCCATTAGTGTTAATGACATTGAGAAAGTTACAGTGTTGAAAAACGCCACTGCATTATATGGGGCGAAAGGTGCCAATGGTGTTGTGATGATTGAGACAAAACGTGCAAAGAGTATGGCTACACGGATTGATGTAGATATCTATGGAGCGGTTGAATTGTTACCGAAATTGCCTTCAATGATGAATGCCGGGCAATATCGTTTGTATGCAACGGATGTGATGGGGAACGTGACGGAAACTCCGGATTTTTTGGATGATTTTACAACGGACAAGCAAAAGTACGCCATGTACCATAACGATACGGACTGGAAGGATTATGTTTATCATGAAGCTTTCACACAAAATTACGGTGTAAACGTGCAAGGTGGTGACGATGTGGCTAATTACAATCTCTCCATAGGCTATGCTAATGCGCAAAGTACATTGAAATACAATGATTTCTCACGGTTGAATATGCGTTTCAATACAGATGTGAAGTTTATGAAGAATTTGGATTGCAGTTTAGATGTGGCTTATTCCAATACGACCCGGAATTTACGGGATGATGGAATGGGCAATGGGCAGATGTTGTCTCCGGGAATGTTGAGCCTTATTAAATCACCTGTATTGGCTGCATACAATCCTGACCAATATGGCAGATTTACGGCATCCATGGCAGACTACGATTGTTTTAACTTGTCCAATCCCTTGTCCATATTGGAAAATGGCGACGCAAGTAATAAAAACCGGTTGGAGTATACTTTGTTTTCATTGAGTGCCATGCCGAAATGGAAAATCAATCGAAACTTGACACTGTCTGAAAAGGTAAGTTATGTGTTGAATAATGTTACGGAACGTTCGTTTATCCCGGATGAAGGGGTACCAACTTTTACAGAGAGTGGTGACGATATGACTGTTAACAGGGCAAGGGCTTATTCTAGTAAGCAATTGTCCGTGGCGAGCGACACCAGAATTGATTGGTCGTGCCGTTATGGTGGACATGTGATTCATCTTTTTGGAGGTTTCCGTTATTTAAGCGATTCATTTAATTCAGATGCTATTCGTGCAGATAACAGTGCGGGTGATAAATTGCCGAATATTTCCAATGAAATGAAAAACCGTAAGGTAGACGGTATTATTGAAGAATGGAAATCCACGGCTGTGTATGTGAATGCGGATTGGAATTATGCGGATAAGTATTTTTTGCAGGGAACGTTGACTGCGGAGACATCTACGCGTTTCGGTAAGAATGCCACAGGGGGAATGAAACTGGGCGATTATGTCTGGGGAGTATTCCCGTCCTTACAGGCGGCTTGGGTGGTTTCTGCCGAACCTTTCTTTCAAAACGTGAAAGGTATTGACTATTTGAAACTGAATGTCGGCATCGACCAATCGGGCAATGATAATATTGATTGCTTTGCCTCCCGGTCTTATTTTGCTCCAAGTGCATTCTTGAATCATACGTCGGGTTTGGCCTTGGCCAATATCGGTAATGATAAACTAAAATGGGAGACTGTCACGCGGATTTCTGTAGGTTTGGATATGTCCGTTTGGCATGACCGTTTGTCGCTTGGATTCAATTATTATAAGTCTTATGTGAACAATATGTTAGCTTATAAGACATTGGGAGGGGTGAGCGGATTGCGTAATTATTGGAGTAATGAGGGTAAGATGGAAAACCAGGGCTTTGATGTTGCGGCAGTGGCTAAAGTCATGGCATTAAAGGATTTCTCATGGGAAATTTCTGCAAGTGTCGGCCATTACAAGAATGAGGTGACTGCGTTGCCAGATAACGATAAGACGATTTATACTTCGGTTTATGGTGGTGAGGTCATGACTAAAGTCGGAAACCCAATCGGTTTGTTTTATGGTTACAAGACACAAGGGGTGTTTGCCACTTCAGAAGAAGCTGCTAAAACAGATTTACGTAATGGAAGTGAAAATGGAAGTGCTTTCCGTGCAGGTGATGTGCATTTCTCCGATTTGGTAGCTGATGGGGTGATTGATAATAAGGACAAAGATGTAATCGGCAACCCCAATCCGGATGTTTTCGGTAATTTCGGGACTAGCCTGCATTACAAAAATTGGACATTGGATGCCTTTTTCAGTTATTCATTGGGGAATGACATTTACAATTATCAACGTGCCGTATTGGAAAGCGGAAATTCTTATTATAATCAGACCACAGCTATGTTGAATCGTTGGACTTCAGAGGGGCAGCTGACTTCAATCCCCCGTGTGGAATACGGTGATAGGATGGGAAACGCCCGTTTTTCTGATCGTTGGATTGAGGATGGCTCTTACTTGAAACTCAAGACTTTAAGTTTGAGTTATCATTTCCCTTTCAACTTGACGTTTCTACAAGGGATTACAGTTTGGGGAGCTGCAAATAATCTATTTACGTGTACAAAATATTTGGGTAGCGATCCAGAACTTTCCATTTCAGGCAATCCGATTTATCAGGGGATTGACCGTGGTTTGTTAGGGCACGGGCGCAGTTTCGTTTTAGGTGTTAAAATAAATCTTTAACAAGGATATGAAGATGTTAAAAAACATATTAAAGTTGACCGCCATTTGGATGGCGGCTACGGTATCTTTCACGGCTTGTGAAGTGGATACTACTACGGTGATGTTTGAAGAAGACCATGACTTTTCTCAACCGGGCGATACCGTGTTCTCTATGTTGGGTATATTGGACAAGGTTCAAGACGTGGTCGAAAAAGGAGTGCTTTTAGGGGAATTGAGAGGAGATTTGGTAAAGCCTGATCCTTTTGTCGGTACAAGTAGTGCTTGGGTGGATTTGACTCGTTTTGAGAATTTGGAAAATGCGACTTTCAACCGTTATCGGGATTACTATGCCATTGTGAATAATTGCAATTTCTATTTGGAACGTGCGGATGCCGAGATGGAGCGTCGCGGGCAGAAAGTGTTCCTGAAGGAATATGCAGCTGTGAGTGCCTACCGGGCGTGGGCTTACTTGCAATTGGCCTTGCTTTATGGCGAAGTCCCGTTCTATACTCAGCCTTTGCTGTCTTATTCTGAAATAGAGCAAGTGATGAATGATCCTTCCAAGCGGAAGGGGTTGGGTGAGATTTGTTCTTATTTCATTGATGATTTGCTTCCTTACGTTGATGTGCCGTTTCCCAATTATGGGAACTTCACTTATGATCAGAGTAGTTCAGTAAATAGTAGTGATTTTTTTCTTCCAATTCGTTTACTGAGAGGTGACCTTTATTTATGGCGTGGTTCATTGGATGGTAATAAATCTGATTTTGCTAAGGCTGCACAAGAATATCGTGATTATTTATTGTCTGAAAAACGATTTGTAAGTCCTGATGTAAAGGTGGCTTATCGGACTGTGGATATGGATGGTGCCCAAATTGTGGATCGTTGGAGTTCCGTTTTTCTCGGAAACAATTATAATGAAAGTATTAGCCTCGTTCCATTTGCAGGCAATTCTCAATATGGAAAATTGGGAAGTTTGCGGCAATCGTTTAGGTCTTTCATGGGGTCTGATGCTCTTCAGAAATTAGTGGATGAGTCTTATTATTGTTACGTGATGTATACAGAAGAATCAGAATCGGGTGAAAGTGAGTATATGTCTCGTTTTACGGGTTTGGCAAAGGATACCTTATATTACGGGACAAAGGAAAATCCTCAGTATTATTCATATATCACAGTACCGGGCACACCGCAATATTTCATGGGCGATTTGCGTTTCAACCGGGATTATCAGGAGGGATACGGGTTGAGCATCAATAAGTATTCCTCTTCTTGGCCGCATGTGACCACCTATCGTACGGGAGCGGTATACCTTCGTCTGGCCGAGGCCATCAACCGTGCGGGTTATCCGTTGACGGCTTTCCATGCGTTGAAGTATGGTTTGAGCCGTGGCAATTTGATACAATATGATGCCAATGGGGAATATCGCCGTCTGATGCAGTCCGGTTATACGTTTTACGACATGTATGACAACAAGGATAATATTGGTTTGCATGCGCGCGGTTGCGGTAACGCGGAGATGGACACGTTGCATTACTCGTTACCCGCCATGGCTTCGCGTCCGGACAGCATTCAGAAAGTGGAGGATATGATTTGCGACGAAATGGCTTTGGAGACGGCCTACGAAGGCAACCGTTTCTATGACTTGATGCGCTTTGCGTTCCGTCGCGGAGAAGATTTTCTGGCTTCCCGTGTGGCACGGCGTAATAATCCGGATATGCCGGATCAGACGCTCTACAACAAATTGAAAGACCGCAAAAACTGGTATTTGCCGATGGTGGAGAATTGAGAATGGTATATTGAGGAATGGCAGGCATGGAACGCAGGCATAGGCTCTTTTCCATGCCTGTTTTTTCTGCAAAAAATATGAAATGGGAAAAAATGACATACGTTTTGTCGAAAATTGCCCTATCCTCTTTGGGTAAGGTGGCTTAATTTTGCGATTAGAAAACTAAAGAACCCAATATCATGGAAATATTCACGGAAAGTCAATTCTCAGCATGTTATATACATTACCGGAGGCGGGTGAGGGGTTATATCTTGTCTCGGGTTTCCGACCGCGAAGAGGCAGAGGATCTGACTCAGGACGTATTTGAAAATATATGGAGATGCAGGGAAGGGGTACGCAAGGAAACGCTTCACAATTTAGTCTATACGGTTATGCGGAACACCGTGATAGACTATCTGCGCCGCCGTTATATGAAAAAAGACCGGATGGATATATACACCTGCTGTGAGGAGGAGGGCCGCAATACGGTAGAAGAAGATTATTATTACAAGGAGCTTCGCGTGGCGCATAGGAAGATGGTGAAACAGTTGTCCGAGAAACGCCGTCAGGCATATCTTTTGTATTTTTACAGGGGAATGTCGTATGCTTCCATTGCCGACAGGCTAAGTGTGTCCGAACGTACTGTGGGCGGACATCTGGTGAGTGCGTTCAGGACGGTGCGTCTGGGGGTGGATGGGATATACCGGTATAAGGCGGGGTGAATGGAACCGGAAGTCCCGTTTTTGACAATATGTACGCTTTTTCGCTTTCCGACATGCAAATGGAAAGGGAAAAGGGTTTCTTTTCGATGACCGGAAAAGTTTGAAAAGCCTGAAATAGGTACGGAAGAGGCTTTTTAGGAATACTTTTTTTAAGGTTTCAGGGCGTTTTTTTATGTTTATTCACCAAAGACATGAATCGTTTGGAGCAGAATGAAAAATCGTTCGGCTGAGAAAACATTTTTTTTCTCCTCGTGACGGTCGGAAGTCATGCGCTTATCGGTGGAACAAGTGCCTTAAAACCGTGGAACAACCTGCTTCGGATGCCATTATTTTCTCTATTTGGAAAGGAAAAGCCTGTGGGTTTGGAGTATCTTTTGGTAAGCTGGAACGCCTTACAGGTTACGCCATTCTTTGGGGGCTGCGCAGAATGCACCATACATTTTTCATTATGATAACGGAATACATTTCCGGCTTTCATCTTGCCTTTTCCCGACGGTGCGAGAATCGCGTATTTACGGCGGACATCCAAGTGGGTGACGAATAAACGAGCCACGCACTATCGGAATTGACTTTTTGCCATTTTGTAATTGGAGATTTTTACAGACGTAGGATTTGCTCTTTGCTTAAGAAATCCAGAAACTCCCGGTAGGCCGTGCAATTCCGGAGCAGCGTTTCGTTTCCGGTCATGAAAAATTGCTTGCGTGCCCGGGTGAGGGCCACGTTGAGCTTGCGGTCTATTTCCCGACCGTCTGTCATGACCGGTTCGGACAAGATGGAGAGCTGGTACGGACGGCTGACGGTGGTGCTGAATATGATGATGTCGCGTTGGCTGCCCTGATAACGTTCCACCGTGTCGATGGTGATGTCGGCCGGTCGGGATTCGAGCATTTCATACAGCCGGTCGAATGTGTATTCGTCGTGCGCGCCCCAGGAGCTTGAAGTGCGTTCCTGTAGGCTGAAGTCCGTGTCACTGGTCAGGTGTTGGTAGCCCGTAGTCGTGAAATAACTTCTCATGTTGGTAAAATTAATGTCGCCGCCGTAGAGGAAGTCCGTCTGGTATCCTGCTTGTTGCAACGTACGGGCTATGCCGGGCAAAAGGCGTGACTTGGCCGGGAGTTTCATAATGGAGGTGGTGGGGTAACTGATATGCCCGCTTAACGTGCTGACCAGTCCGCGGTCGGTGCGGAAACTGTTGGCATATACGTTGTCGAAAAAGATGCCTTCGCGAATGAGTCGGCTTATATTCGGTGACACGTTTTTAGCTCCGCCCAGTTCTTCTATATATTCTCCTCCGAATCCTTCAAGGATGATGATGAGTATATTGGGGCGTGTGGCGCGTAGCAATTGCCGGGTGCAGTCTTCTGTCGAGGCCGGATAAAGCGGTGCATAGCAGGCGGCCCGTTTATGTTCGTCTAAGTAATTGTATTTCTCGGCGAAGTTTTCGGATTTGTTCCAAGAATACATCAGGCTGAAAGCCGGGTTTACGGCAGCATGGTTCATGTAGGTGTTTTCACTGAAATAAGCGTTGCCGATATTCATGGTGGAACGTCCTATCCCTCCTCGTATGGCCAAAAAGATAAGGCCGCCTAATAGTACGTATGTGAAATTGTGAAGCAGCATTTTCAGGTTAATGGGCAAAACAGGGAATGTTTTGGGTGTAAGACGGGTGCAAGTCCATGACAAGAGAACGGAGAAGACCGTAATCCAAAACAGGCGCATGACGACATAGCCGGTGGAGACACTGGCCATAGCCTGTTTGGGAGCATCCATGTAATTGAAGATCGTGGCGTCGAGCTTGAATTTCCAGAATGTGTAGAGTGATGTGTCTGCCACACAAATCAGCGAGAGCAGAATGGCAATAAGGATGAAATAAGGGCGTAATACGGCTTTGGTCTTCATGCGACGCATCCAAATGCTGAGCCATACGATGAGGAATGGAAAGATGAGCAAGTATCCCGTTGTAGAAGCATCCAACCCCAACCCGTGGACGATGACCTGGAACAGATCGCCTGCCGGCAAGGGCTCGTTCAAATAGACGAATACGATTTTCTGCAACACAAAGAACAGCAGGAAGGCTAAAAACAAATTAATAAGGTAAGATATACGTTGTTTCATCGTTTTTCTTTTTTAGGATACACAAGTAGAGATGATTATTTTCTGCCGAAATCGGCCGGGACTTCACCCCATCGTTCCGTTTCCCATTTCAGGATGGGGATGTCTGTTTTGTGGGTCTTGAGCCAGGTTTCAGCCCGTTCTATCATTTGATAGAGAGCTTCTGTACGGGGGCTGCGTTCCAACTTGGTCTTGCAACGCTTTTGCTTGACCCAACCGATGGCGTTTCGGCTGTCTGAGAAAACCGGTATCCGGATATTTTTCTGTTCCATCAGGGCCAAGGCATGTACAATGGCCAGAAATTCACCGATATTATTGGTGCCATACACCGGTCCGAAATGGAAGACGGTTTCGCCCGTACGGAGATAAACGCCTCGGTATTCCATCGGACCCGGGTTACCACTGCATGCCGCGTCGACAGCCAAGGCTTCGGCCGGGACTTCGGGCGGAAGGGGTAACACGGTGTCGTGCCGATAAGACGGCACGTCTGTCGGTGCGTTTCCGGAAACTGCCGGAGCGGTAGTCTTTTTTTTCTGGATATAAAGATAAGGAGAGGTGTTGTAAGCTCTTTCGGCTTCCTCTTGGGTGTCGAAAGATTTATAAATGGCCCCTTCGAAGCCATTGATTTGCAGTTTGCAGTCAGTCCAGGACGTGTAAATGCCCGGACTGACTCCATGCCAAACTACATAGAATTTCTTTTTCCCCATCGCAAGAGGAGGTTTTTTACATGCGTTCAGGCACTTCTATGCCCAACAAGCCCATGCCCGTACGTATGATTTTGCTGATTTCGGCAGACAGTACCAGACGGAACGTTTTCTTGTTTTCGTCCTCTTCATGCAAGATGCTGAAATCGTGATAGAACTGGTTGTATTCTTTCACCAAGTCGTAGCAATAGTTGGCAATGCAGCTTGGATTATAGTCGGAACCTGCTTGTTTTACTATGTTCGGGAAGTCGGCCAGCATTTGAATCAAGCTGATTTCTTTCTCGCTCAAATCCGTTTGGGCTGACAGCGTTTCGGGGATGGAGATACCCGCTTCGGAGGCTTTGCGCAGGATGGAACGGATACGTGCGTACGTATATTGGATGAACGGTCCGGTATTTCCGTTGAAATCGATGCTTTCAGCCGGATTGAACAACATGTTCTTTCGTGCGTCCACCTTTAATATGAAGTATTTCAAGGCTCCCAAACCGACAATTCGTGCAATCTTATTGGCTTCGTCCTCGCTCAAATCCGTAAGCTTGTTGATTTTGTCTTCCGACATCTTGCGTGCGCTACCTATCATCTCTGCCACCAAGTCATCGGCATCCACGACCGTACCTTCGCGGCTTTTCATCTTACCGTTAGGTAATTCCACCATGCCGTATGAGAAATGTACAAGGTCTTTGCCCCACTCGAAACCGAGTTTATCCAACAGGATGGAAAGCACTTGGAAGTGGTAGTTTTGTTCGTTGCCTACCACGTAAATCATTTTGTCTATGGGGTAGTCGCGGAACCGCAGTTTGGCCGTACCGATATCTTGTGTCATGTAGACGGAAGTCCCGTCGGAACGGAGCAGAAGTTTCTCGTCCAATCCTTCCGGAGTCAGGTCGGCCCATACGGAACCGTCTTCTTTGCGGAAAAACAGTCCTTTGTCAAGCCCTTCCAAAACTTTCTCTTTACCTTCGAGATAAGTCTCCGATTCATAATATATCTTGTCGAAACTTACGCCAAGGGCTTTATAGGTGACATCGAAGCCGGCATAGACCCATTCGTTCATTTTACGCCAAAGGGCACGGACTTCCGGATCATTGTTTTCCCATTTTACCAGCATTTCGCGGGCTTCCTTGATGAGCGGGGCTTCATTTTTGGCTTCTTCCTCGCTCATACCCTCTTCCATAAGCTCCTTGATTTGTTCTTTATAGTGTTTGTCAAAAGCCACATAGTAGTCTCCGATGAGGTGGTCGCCTTTGATGCCGGTACTTTCCGGAGTGGCACCGTTCCCGTATTTCAGCCACGCCAACATGCTTTTGCAGATATGTATGCCGCGGTCGTTCACGATATTGGTCTTCACCACGCGATTGCCATTGGCTGCCATGATGTTGGCCAAGGCGCATCCTAACAGATTGTTGCGGACATGTCCCAAATGCAAAGGCTTGTTGGTGTTGGGGGAAGAGTATTCTATCATGACTAACGGCGAATGGTCGGTCGCTTCGGTCAGGCCGAACTGTGCATCTTGGTGGATATCGGTGAGCAGACCGATCCAACTGGCCGGAGCGATTACAAGGTTCAGAAAGCCTTTGACGGCATTGAAATCGACTAGTATTCCACCATGCTGCGTCCCGATTCCTGTGGCTGCCGGATATCCGGAAGCCCATTCCGA
>ENA-OPCM01001421-OPCM01001421.1-human-gut-metagenome-genome-assembly--contig:-NODE-1421-length-15762-cov-2.077227_pt1 | contig 15762 bp, 14 predicted proteins | sample MGYA00241252_ERZ501484 | MGnify/ENA primary metagenome ERZ501484 (study PRJEB25962, sample SAMEA2042583) | human gut metagenome | biome: human gut; feature: human-associated habitat; material: faeces...
AGGCTGGTGCTGTCCGGCAAGAAACCTCCCACCAATAACAAGCGTGACGACTTCACTCCCTGAATTTGGGAAGCTTGCGGCGTTTTTTGGCCGTCCGCTTTTGCGACTATCATATAGTAGCCCACACCGGGAACACTCAAATCGAAAGTGTCCGTCACAGACTCGTACGGCGCATACGCCTTCCATGTCAAACGTTCCGTCTTCTGTAACCGGCCATATCGCTTCACGTAAGACAACCGGTCACGCCGGTACTTCGTTTCCACCTTTTCCCACTCGGGTTTTCCCTCCGGCATCAGATACCAACTCAACTCCACTCCGGACACATTGCGGTGTTCCACCCTTGCCGTATATCCCATGTCAGAGTTCACACTACTGCCAAGAAGAAAGCTCATTGCAGGTGCCTCCAACGTTTTCCGACGATTCAGCAACTCCTTGGCTCGCGGATAAGCCTTATATTTTTCATGACTTTCTTCTATCCATTGCACTTTCAGGCGCGGACTGACCTCCAAATCGAGCATGCGCAGGTAAATTTCGGTAGCCAACGGCAAGTCACCGAAACGAGCGAGCATCCGCTCATACGTCTTGTACGTTTCGGTTTGCAGAACTTCCCGTTCGCGCCTTTCCACATCGTCAGGGTCATACTCCGCCACACCTTCATTCGACACACGTTCCACATGTCCGATAGAATCTAACATCACCAACAATTCCGCCTCACGGTTTCCATTTTTCCGATAGATAGCGAGCATTCGTCCATACACGTCCTTGTCCACATCTTCTACCGTGACATTCCTGTACCGCTTCATAGCCACAGCCCGCCGTCCGATGACATTCAGCAAGTCCCCGCCGAAGTAACCGGCATCCTTCCCTTTTTCCACAAAAGGCATGTAGTCGGCGGCTTTGGCTGCTGCCAACAAGTCCGGACGGGCCATGGACAGCAGGTAATTCTCCGACGAGACCTTCATGAACTGTTCCCACGACCACTCGCGGATGCTGTCGGGATGAGCGTCCGTCCGGTCGCTGTAATTCCGGTTACGGTTGGCATTGTCTTCATACAATTCTCCCAACACGGAGGCCAGCACCGCCCGTTGAACCTCGTCGGCAGTCTGCCGTTTAAGCCGTTCCAATTTCATGATGTCGGAATAAAAACTGTCGGGTACGATGTCCTGACGGAGCTTGCAACCGTAGAGCAAAGCTGCCATCTGCTGACCTTTTCTCCGCTCCTTGTCCGCCTTGGCGGCTATCTGCTCCACCACTTTATAAGCTGATTTCGGTAAATCTTGTCTTTCATATTTTTCCACTTGTTTCCATAAATCATCGAAACTCGCAGCCGGGCACCCTGTTCCGAAACAAAGGAACATCGCGCATATACTCCATAAGATTTTTTGCTTCATAGTTATTTCTTTTGGTTTTTAGTACTGACTTATGCAAATAACGGCATTCTTCTTGAGAAATGAAACTATTCAACGTTATAATATTCTAAAAACCGTACATCACAGACCGACCGGGTTTCCAGTTCACCCGTACCCAAAGCCCAAAAACCTGAAAAGCCACGACAAAACGACAAGTGAGGAGAGCGTAAAATCGTTCTGCGCCAAACGAAAAATCAGTCTCAAGCGATTGATTTTTCGTTTGGCGCAGATTGATTTGCGAATCTAAGGAGAACTTTTTAGAGCATTCAATAGACTAAAACACAGCGATTTACAAATACGAACCAAAGCAGTAAGAAATCTCCACAACGCCATGCAGCCATCCGTCCGTGGCATGCCTCCCATTATCTCCCAAACATACCATGGCCTTCATGGAAAAAATTTATACCTTCTCCGGTATCCGGCGGAGCAGTTCTTTCAGGAACGCCCAGAATTTGGCCACCGAAGGAATATGGCAACGCTCATCCGGCGTATGCGGCGAACGGAGCGTAGGACCGAAACTTACCAGGTCCATATCGGGATATACCTCCCCGATAAGACTGCACTCCAAACCGGCATGTACTACCTGCACCAATGCCTCTTCCCCGAACATTTCCTTATAGATTTCCACCATCTGTGCCGTAATCTGCGAATCGAAATTAGGCTGCCATGCCCCGTAACGGCCACTGAATTCCACCTTCATGCCCGCCATGTTGAAGCAACTTTCCAACATGGTTCCGATATAGTCCATCATGCTCTCGCTCGAACTGCGTGCCAGAATCAGCACTTCCGCACGTTCCGGCGTCACGTTGACAATCGCCAGATTGGACGAGGTCTCCACGATGTGCGGAATGGACGGGATGTAGCGGAGCACACCGTCATGACAAGCCATAATGGCATCCAACACGTTGTCCTGAATGTCTTCCGGCACTTGGGTAGCAGGCAAATCCACGCGCTCCATCGTCATCACGATGTTTTCTTCCACCCCGCGGTATTCTTCGGCAAACATTTCCGTACAATATTCCACCAGTCCCTGCAACTCATCGACATCATCGACCGGTACCGTCACCACCGCTTCGCTCTCACGAGGTATGGCATTGCGCATATTGCCCCCTTTCCACGAAGCCAAACGCGCTTCGTTCTCACGAATGGCCATATTCAGGAACCGCGCCATCAGTTTGTTGGCATTGGCACGCCCTTCATTGATTTCCAATCCGGAATGTCCGTCACTCTAACCGCCACGTCAGCCGGATCTGCCTCCACGGCTTTATAGGAAATCGATGCCGTGACGTTCACCCCTCCGGCACTTCCTACCACAAATTCGCCCATCGTCTCGTTGTCGAAGTTCAGCAGGATGTCGCCCGTCAACGTGTCGGGCGCAAGATGGTTGACCCCGTACATGCAAGTTTCCTCGTCGGCTGTAATCAATGCCTCCAACGGGCCGTGCTCCAGGCTCTCGTCTTCCATCACGGCCATAATGGCCGCCACCCCCATTCCGTCGTCCGAGCCCAAGGTCGTCCCCTTGGCTTTCACCCACTCGCCGTCGATGTAGGTTTCGATGGGGTCGGTCTCAAAATTATGCCGGCTCTCCGCCGTCTTCTGCGGCACCATGTCCATGTGGGCTTGCATGACGGCTTTTTTGCGGTTCTCCATCCCCGGTGTGGCAGGCTTGCGCATGACGATGTTCTCACCCTTGTCCTTAAAAGCCTCTATACCGTGCGCAGCCGCCCAATCCAACAGGAATTGCTGCACTTTCTCCAAATGTCCAGACGGACGCGGAACGCGGGTCAACGCATGGAAATTCTTCCATACGATCTGCGGTTCCAAGTTCTTAATCTCGTTCATAACAACCTATATTATGGTTCAACAATCCAATTTATTCCGTTCCATCCTCCCCGCCGGCCAAGCACCTCCGGCGGGTAAAGGCCAATGCCCCCGCAGCATAGAGCCCGAGCAAGATGACGAGCAGGGTTTGCAACGTATGTACGATGAGCACGAACACGACAGCGTCCGACTCGCATACGCCGTAGAGCACCAAAATGGTCTTTACCGCGAAATGCCACGGTCCGGCACCGTTCGGCGTGGGTACCAAGACGGCAAACGTGCCGACCACGAAAGCAATCAAAGCCGCCGTAATCCCTAATCCCGAAGTATAGGAAAAACAATAAAAAGTCAAATAGAAATGCAGGAAATAGGAAGCCCATATCCCTAACGAATACATTATATATATAGGGACATGTCGGACATTGCGCAAAGAAAGTACACCGTCCACCACATTGCGGAGCAGGTTACGGGTGTGGTTGAACCATGCCAACCGCTTGGCCAAAACGGCAAGAAAGACCAGCACGACCAACAAACAGGCCGCCGTGACCCAATAACCGGCTGCCGAGAAACGTCCGGCCAGTTCTTCAAAACTCACTCCCGTCTCGGCAAAGAATACCATAAACACCTTGACTTGCAGCAAGACGGTCAAAGCTGCCAATAACAACATCAGGAGGGAATCCACCATACGCTCGGTCACCACCGTCCCCAAGGACTTCGCAAAGGAAACATTATCATATTTGGCAAGTACTCCACAACGCGAAACCTCTCCCACACGGGGCAGTACCAGATTGGTGGCATAAGATACAAAAATGGCATCGACGCAATCGCTTGTTTTGGGATGAGCATCCAGCGGCTCCAAAGTCTGCTTCCAACGCCAGCCTCGTAACACATGGCTCATCACACCGAAGAACAAGGACAATAACATCCACCACCAGTTCGTCTGATGAAAGAGAACTTCTTCTGCCTTTGAAAAGTCAAAATCACGATATACCCAATAAAGGATAAAACCACCCAATAAAATAGGTAAAATGATTTTCAATGTCTTTTTTAGCAGCTTATTCATACGATATTCCCAAATTCTTCATTCTTCATTCTTCATTCTTCATTATTTTGCGCTATCTTTGCGCCACTATACGAATAATAATAGCATTATGGCAGAAATAAAAAGCGAAGAAACAAGCGAAAAGAAGAGCCTGAACTTCATTGAACAAATAGTAGAGAACGACTTGAAAGAAGGTAAAAACGACGGAAAAGTACAGACACGTTTTCCGCCGGAACCCAACGGTTATCTTCACATCGGACATGCCAAAGCCATTTGCCTGGATTTTGGTATTGCCGCCGCACATGGCGGTGTCTGCAACTTGCGTTTCGATGATACCAACCCCACCAAAGAAGACGTGGAGTACGTAGAGGCTATCAAGGAAGATATTCAATGGCTGGGCTACCGGTGGGGCAACGAATACTATGCTTCCGACTATTTCCAACAGCTATGGGACTTCGCCATCCGCCTCATCAAAGAGGGTAAAGCGTATATCGACGAGCAGACATCCGAACAGATCGCCGCTCAAAAAGGTACTCCTACCCAACCCGGAGTAGAAAGCCCGTACCGTAACCGCCCCATTGAAGAGACTCTCGACCTGTTCCAAAAAATGAACACCGGAGAGATTGAAGAAGGCGCCATGGTGCTCCGTGCCAAAATTGACATGGCAAGTCCCAACATGCACTTCCGCGACCCGATTATCTATCGCGTGGTGAAACATCCGCACCACCGTACGGGTACTACCTGGAAAGCTTACCCGATGTACGACTTCGCTCACGGACAAAGCGACTACTTCGAAGGTGTAACCCACTCCTTGTGTACACTGGAATTCGTTCCCCACCGTCCGTTGTACGACCTCTTTGTAGATTGGGTAAAAGAAGGCAAGGACCTGAACGACCACCGTCCTCACCAGTACGAATTCAACAAGCTCAACCTGAGCTATACACTCATGAGCAAGCGCAACCTGCTGACTTTGGTGAAAGAAGGCCTTGTCAACGGCTGGGACGACCCCCGTATGCCGACTATCTGCGGTTTCCGCCGTCGCGGTTATTCACCCGAGTCCATTCATAAGTTCATCGATAAAATCGGTTATACCACTTACGATGCCCTCAATGAATTTGCCTTGCTGGAGAGTGCCGTACGCGAAGACTTGAACGCACGCGCCACCCGCATATCCGCAGTATTGAATCCGGTGAAGCTTGTCATCACCAATTATCCGGAAGGACAGGTTGAGAAAATGGAAGCCGTCAACAACCCGGAACGTCCAGAAGAGGGCAGCCACAACATCGAATTCAGCCGCGAGCTGTGGATAGAACGCGACGATTTCATGGAAGATGCTCCGAAGAAATATTTCCGCATGACTCCCGGACAGGAAGTTCGCCTGAAAAGCGCGTACATCGTGAAGTGTACCGGCTGCAAGAAGAACGATGCAGGAGAAATCACAGAAGTATACTGCGAATACGACCCCGACAGCAAAAGCGGCATGCCCGGCGCTAACCGCAAAGTAAAAGGCACAATTCACTGGGTGAGCTGCGCACACTGCCTGCAAGCCGAAGTCCGCCTTTACGACCGGTTGTGGAAAGTGGAAAATCCGCGCGACGAACTGGCAGCCATCCGCGAAGAAAAGAATTGCGATGCGCTGACCGCCATGAAGGAAATGATAAATCCGGATTCTCTGAACGTATTGCCATGCTGCTATATCGAGAAATTTGCCGCCGGCATGAAGCCCCTCTCCTACCTGCAGTTCCAGCGCATCGGTTACTTCAATGTAGACCGCGACTCTACACCGGAGAAAATGGTGTTCAACCGTACCGTAGGCTTGAAAGATACTTGGGGGAAAATCAACAAATAATATAACATTAATGAGTAAAAAGAACCTGTTGTCCGGAAGAGACAAGGAATTGCAAGAACTTGCAGAACAATATGAAGCAGCGAAAGCTGAGAACAAACCTATCTATCTGGATGCAGACGATTTAGCCGACCTTGCCGACTGGTATGCCATGCACAGAAAAAACAGCCAGGCTACCGAAGTCGTAGAATACGGGCTGAGCTTACACCCCGGCAGTACGCCTCTGTTGGTAGAGCAGGCTTATCTCTTCATGGACGCCCGGGAAAGGGATAAGGCCAAACAAGTGATAGAGGAAATAACCGAAGATTATTCCTCGGAAGTAAAAGTACTGAAAGCCAATATTCTCTTAGGCGAAGGCAAAATAGATGAAGCGGAACAACTCCTTGACTCCATAGAAGACAAAGAGGACTTGGCCAACATCGTGGACGTATCCTATATGTATATTGATATGGGGTATCCCGATAAGGCTGTACCATGGCTGACAAGGGGATTGGAAAAATATGCCGAGGAAGAAGAGTATCTGGCCGTAACAGCCGACTGTTTCCTGGCACAAGGTCTGAAGGATAAAGCCGAAATGTTCTATAACAAGCTGATAGACAAGAATCCTTATTCAGCCCCTTATTGGTTCGGACTGGCACGTTGCTATTTCGAACAGCAACTGTTTGACAAAGCCATTGAGGCGTGCGACTATGCAATCGTGTCAGATGAAGAATTTGCCGATGCCTATATGATGAAAGGACATGCTTTCTATCAACTTGGAAATGAAGAAAGCGCGCTTGAGAATTATACCCTGGCAGAAAAATATAAAGCCGTCAGCCCCAATTTCCTCCATATGTTCATCGGATTCAATGAAATATCCAAAGGACACTGGGAAGAAGGGTACCGGCATCTTGAATTGGTCATACACAGTAAAGATACCGACTCAACGATGTTGCCGTCTTTATATGCGCATGTAGCGATTTGCCTCTATAACTTAGGCGAAAAGCGTCAGGCCGACCTGTTTTTCAAGAAAGCCCATGAGATAGGCCCGAAAGATGCAGAACCCTATCTGATTGAGGGAGGTATGTATATGGAAAAAGGAGATTTCGACAAAGCTGTAAAGAAATGGGCTTTGGCTTTAGAGTGTGCCCCGTGTGCCGATACTTGGAATGAAATCGGCATGAGCAGCATGGAAACGGGCCATATACAATATGCCCAAACGGCTTTTGAGCAGGTTAAGAAACTGGAGCCCGACTTCGAGAATATCAACGAGAAGCTGACCGCCCTTTATCTGTTACTTGACGACATGGAGAACTTCCTAAAGTACAACCAGCTTTGCGCACACCCGTTTCAGGCAAAAGACCTGGAAAACATGCTGGATTTGCTGGATTGTAAAAACCGGGATGAAATGATAAAAAGAGTGAAAGAGATATTTGGCGGGTCAGGTTTATTTTAAAGACATAAACAAATTATTAATCACAAGTATTATATATGGAATCATCTGCAGAACTTATCAAATGGGTTTTAGAAAATCTGAATTATTGGGTAGTTACCATCTTCATGACTATCGAAAGTTCATTTATCCCATTTCCATCGGAAGTTATAGTGCCGCCGGCTGCATGGAAAGCGATGACCGATGACAGTATGAATATCTTCCTTGTCGTTATTTTCGCAACTATCGGCGCAGATCTCGGCGCACTCATAAACTACTATCTTGCACGTTGGCTGGGTCGTCCTATTGTCTATAAATTTGCCAACAGCCGTTTCGGGCATATGTGCCTGATTGACGAAGCGAAAGTACGCCATGCCGAAGAGTACTTCAGGAAACATGGCGCCGCATCCACATTCTTCGGACGTCTTATCCCCGCAGTACGGCAGCTTATCAGTATTCCGGCCGGACTCGCCGGCATGAAATTAGGCTCGTTCCTGCTTTATACAACGCTCGGTGCGGGAATCTGGAACACGATACTGGCGCTGCTCGGCTATTTTATATACCGGTTCACAGACATCAAGACAACCAACGATGTCTATATATTGGCTACGGAATACAGCCACGAAATCGGTTATGTCATTCTGGCAGTTGCGGTATTCGTTGTAGGTTTCCTGATTTATAAAGGAATAAAACAGAAAAAATAAGAATAAAAAACGGTGGATAAAGACAGTCCTTCTTCATCCACCGTTTTTTTATTGTATAGTTAAGTCCCAAGCGGTTATTTCCTAACTGCCGCAATCGCCTTTTCATAGTCCGGCTCTTGCGTAATCTCCGGTACGAGTTCCGTATAGGCAATCTTTCCATCTTTACCGACAACAATCACCGCCCGCGCCAGCAAACCGCTTAACGGTCCGTCTGCCATACGCACACCATAGTTTTCATCAAAATCCGAGCAACGGAAATCGGACAAGGGAATTACGTTCTCAATACCTTCCGTCGTACAAAAACGGGCATGTGCAAAAGGCAGATCCTTTGAAACAGCCAATACCACCGTATCCGGCAAACCGGCAGCCAATTCATTGAATTTACGTACGGAAGCAGCACATACGCCGGTATCCAGACTCGGAAAAATATTAAGAATTACATTCTTCCCGTTCAGTTCTTTCAAAGAGAAAGAAGATAAATCCGTCTTTACCAACTCGAAATCAGGAGCGACTGCTCCCACTTTTATAAACTCACCGATAACTTTTACCGGTTGTCCCTTAAATTTTGTTGTAGCCATAATTTTATCAATTTATACAATAGAGAAACAAACGGGATGCTGAAAAAGTTCAATAAAACTTTTCATTCCACAGATTGTTATTCTCCCAACAAACTTATAATAATCACTTTTAAATTAAGATTTACATGAAAACAATTTTTGATGAGCTGAAACAGGAAGTAAAAAACTGGTGGGTTTCACTTATTCTCGGCATCCTGTATGTAGCCGTAGCTCTGGGGCTAATGTTCTTCCCTTTTAACGGATATGCCGCATTGAGTATTTTATTCAGCATCTCAATGCTGGTCAGCGGTTTGCTGGAAATTGCCTTTGCTGTAAGCAACCGCCAAAGGGTATCCAGCTGGGGCTGGTATCTGGCAGGAGGAGTCATTGATATGATTTTGGGACTCTACCTGGTGACTTATCCTGTGCTGAGCATGGAAGTCATTCCGTTTATCATCGCCTTCTGGCTGATGTTCCGGGGATTTTCCTCGGTAGGCTATGCTATGGACTTAAAGAGGTACGGGACAAAAGAGTGGGGCTGGTATACAGCATTCGGCATTCTTGCCATCGTATGCTCGCTTATTATCCTGTGGCAACCGACGGTCGGAGCTATCTACGCCGTTTATATGATTTCGTTTGCATTCCTTATCATAGGATTCTTCCGTATCATGCTCTCTTTCGAACTGAAGAATCTGCACAAACGAAGTTTCCGCAATTCATAATTCGCCACAGATTACACAGATATGTACAGATTAGATATTCTTGAGTAAGCCTCGGACGCTTAAAATCCGTCTGTAATAATCGGCATAATCCGCAGTGAATCACAGTACATCCCGGTTAGAGACTTCCGGTTTATCTTTTATGATGCAGAAAACGGAACATGGTTGTTCTGGACACTCCCATCCGCCGGGCGAGTTCAGAGCAGGATGTTCCTTTCTTCTGCTCTTTAAGCAATTGTTTCTTGTTCTCCGCAAGTATCTTCATCTTAGGCATATCCCCCTTTTTACGCCCCAAATGCTTTCCTTCCTGCTTTCTACGGGCCAGCGCCTCTTTAGTACGCATTGAAATCAGATTACGCTCTATCTCGGCCATCAGTCCGAATGCAAACCCCAGCACTTTGCTGTTAATGTCATTCTGAAAAACGTATCCCTCTTTGGTGCTGTACAATATCACCCCCTTTTTTATACACGAATTGAGAATAGTCATAATCTCAAGCAGCGTACGGCTGAGCCGTGATATCTCCGTAACAATCAAAGAATCGCCTGGACGCATCTTATCCAACACCCCCGACAACTTACGTTCTTTACTGCTGACGCTTCCGCTGACCGTTTCCGTATACCACTTGTCAATGCTCATCCCGTTCCTTTCTGCGAAGCGTACAATTTCCTCTCGCTGGTTTTCCAAAAACTGTTTTTCTGTACTTACTCTTAAATAAGCTACTACTGCCATAAATTTTGTTGTTGTTTTATTGGTTTAACGCCGCCAAAGAACGGTTATTCCAATAAAATAGCCAACCGGTCCGTCATATCCTTTGCCAACCGTTTTCAAAATACGGGTTTGTTCCCAAACAGACGCCAAACAGATAAAAAGTTTTGCATTAACATAATCTTCTTCCGGCTATATCAAACTTTTTTCCCCTTTTTCGTTTATCTTTGTACATCCTTTCATGATAAAAAAGGAAAGGGTTTCTTCAGCAAGCCGCAAAAGGCAGGAAGAGGAAACAATCATTTACTAATTAAAATACTAACTAAAATCAGAAGATTATGGCAATGCATACATGGTTTGAGTGTAAAATCCGTTATGAAAAAACAATGGAAAACGGAATGAACAAAAAAGTTACCGAACCTTATCTGGTAGATGCACTCAGTTTTACGGAAGCGGAAGCACGTATCATCGAAGAGATGACACCGTTTATTTCAGGAGAATTCACGGTATCGGACATTAAACGTGCCAACTACAGCGAACTGTTTCCATGCGAAGAGGAAGCTGCCGACCGTTGGTTCAAATGCAAGCTGGTTTTCATCACATTGGATGAGAAAAGCGGTGCTGAGAAAAAAACGTCTACTCAGGTATTGGTGCAGGCAGCCGACTTGCGTGATGCGGTAAAGAAGCTGGATGAGGGTATGAAAGGCACAATGGCCGACTACCAAATTGCATCGGTAGCGGAAACCGCCATCATGGATGTATATCCGTACAGCGCAGAACCGGATGACAAGCCGGAAGTATAAGAACCTGAAAATTTCATTTCACAGATTATCATATATACGATGAGTATTGCAGAAAACATAAAACAAGTACTGAGCGAACTACCTGATGGGGTGCGGCTGGTAGCTGTTTCCAAATTTCACCCCAACGAGGCCATAAAGGAAGCTTATAGCGCAGGGCAGCGTGTGTTCGGAGAAAGCAAGGTGCAGGAAATGACTGCCAAATACGAGAGCCTTCCAAAAGATATCGAATGGCATTTCATCGGACATCTGCAAACGAATAAAATCAAATATATCGTACCCTATGTTACTCTGATTCATGGAGTGGATTCCTACAAACTCCTTACCGAAATCAACAGGCAGGCAGCCAAGGCCGGACGAACCGTAAACTGCCTGCTTCAACTGCACATAGCACAAGAAGAGACCAAATTCGGTTTCAGTTTCGACGAATGCCGGGAGATGCTTGCAGGCGATGAATGGAAAAAGCTCGGCAATGTCCGGATATGCGGACTTATGGGCATGGCTACGAATACAGACAATATCGAACAAATCAAAGCTGAATTCCGTTCATTAAACAATTTCTTCCAAGAGGCTAAAGCCACCTGGTTTTCCAATGCAGAGTGGTTTCGGGAGCTGTCAATGGGAATGTCCCATGATTACCATGAGGCCATTGCCGCCGGCAGTACCCTGGTACGTGTAGGAAGTAAAATATTTGGAGAAAGAATATATTAATACCTAATAACTGTTATTATGGCAACATTAGAAACCACCTTTGCAGGGTTAAAACTTAAAAACCCGATTATTATCAGCAGTTCCGGACTTACCGACAGTGCTGCCAAGAACCAAAAGCTTTACGAAGCCGGAGCAGGAGCCATTGTACTCAAGTCTCTTTTTGAGGAACAAATCATGATGGAAGCCGATTGGCTTGGAGATCCCAATATGTATCCGGAAGGAAGCGATTACCTGGTAGGATACATACGCGAACATAAATTGGGCGAATATTTGAATCTGATTAAAGAAACCAAGAAAGTCTGTGACATTCCTGTCATTGCCAGCATTAACTGCTATCAGGATGCAGACTGGATTGAGTTTGCCAGAAAGATAGAAGAGGCAGGAGCAGATGCTTTGGAAGTCAATATCCTTGCTTTGCAAACCGACATACAATATGCTTACGGTTCTTTTGAACAACGTCATATCGACATCTTGAGCCATATCAGGAAAACAGTCAATATTCCTGTTATCATGAAATTGGGAGACAACCTCACCAATCCGATAGCACTCATCGACCAGCTCTATGCCAATGGTGCGGCGGCAGTAGTAATGTTCAACCGGTTCTACCAGCCGGATATCGATATTGAAAAAATGGCTCAAAGTGCCGGAAGCGTCTTCAGCACAGATGCCGATTTATCCAAATCCTTACGTTGGATAGGTATCGCCTCTGCGGCTGTGAGCAAGCTGGACTATGCGGCATCCGGCGGCATACATGCTCCTGAAGGAGTAGTAAAAGCTATCTTGGCGGGCGCTTCGGCAGTAGAGATATGCAGCGCACTCTATCAGAATTCTTACGCCATCATCGAAGAGTATGTCCGCTTCCTAAACGCATGGATGGAACGCAAAGGGATGGAGAACATCAGCCAGTTCAAAGGCATGCTGAATGTAAGCGACCTGAACGGGATAAACACTTTCGAACGTACCCAGTTCCTGAAATACTTCTCGGCACGCAAATAATAAAAATATGGTATACTAATAAAAACGGATGGTGCTTACCAGTGGGGCATCATCCGTTTTTTTTATGTCACATTCTTCGCCTTCACCAGGAAAGGCAAAGCAGCAGATATTACATTAAATTACTTGCCAGTTCGCTCAGCTGGCTACGCTCTCCCTTCACCAGATTGACATGGGCAAACAGGTTCTGGTCTCTCATGCGGTCTATCATATAGACAAGCCCGTTGGACTGGCTGTCCAGATACGGCTGGTCAATCTGTTGGATGTCGCCCGTGAATACCATCTTCGTCCCTTCGCCGGCACGTGTTATAATGGTTTTTATTTCGTGAGGAGTAAGGTTCTGCGCTTCGTCGATGATACAGTAGGTCTCGCTCAGGCTGCGCCCGCGGATAAAGGCGAGGGCTTCAATGAGAAGCTGGTCGCTTTTCTGCATATCTTCCAACCTTTTCACTTCGCTTGAGTTAGATGCGAACTGATGCTTGATTACATTCAGGTTATCAAACAACGGCTGCATATACGGAGCTACCTTTTCATTGGCGTCACCCGGTAAGAAACCTATATCTTTATTGGACAATGCAACGATAGGACGCGCCAGCAGGATTTGCTTATAGTCCGTCAGCTTGCCCAAAGCGGCTGCCAGTGCCAACAGGGTCTTACCCGTTCCTGCCTTGCCGGTGAGGGCCACCAGCTTGATGTTCGGGTCATTCAATACCTCGAAAGCAAAACTCTGTTCGGCATTACGCGGTTCGATGCCGTAATTCTTTGTCTTATTTACACGGCAAACGGAATGGGTAAAAGGATTGTAGCGGGCAAGCACGCTGCTGCGGTCGCTCTTCAGGATAAAACATTCGTTGGGGTGAATAACATCCTTGAAGTCGAATTCGCTGATGTCCAACCCTTCCTTAGAGGAATAGATGCGGTCTATCAGAGTCGGGTCAACCCCTTCGAACACTTCGTTCGACTTTTCAAATATATCCACGTTAATTACCTTGTCGTTGATATAGTCCTCGCACAGCAGACCGATAGAGCGCGCTTTCATACGAAGGTTGACATCCTTGGTGACAAGAATGGATTTCATATTCGGCTTCTTCACGGTCAGCCAGTCAACGACAGAGAGTATCTGATGGTCGGGAATACGTTCCGGGAAAGAATCGTGCACGCGGGGCGAATCTACCGAGCCCGCCACCACGAACAGGCGTCCCAGACCTTCGCCCAACGGAGCGCCTTTGGTAAAAAGGTTATCATCGGTAATCAAGTCGAGCTCACGGACAAACTCACGGGCATTGAAATTTATCTGCTCGTTGCCCTTCTTGAATTTATCGAGTTCTTCAAGCACTACAATGGGAAGATAAATATCGTTCTCTTGAAAATTCTTCAAACAGTTATAATCGTGAAGGATAACATTGGTATCAATCACAAAGTTTTTCTTAGCTCCCATACTCTTTAGATTTAAATAGTTTATACCTCATACCGACAATATAAAATAAAGCAAGCATACACACTTAAATAAAATTGCCTTATCTTTGCCGTTCCTAAAGATAACACTTTAATAAGGAGAAAGGATTGCTTTCCCGTTAATTTTTATAAAAGATGGACTATCAGAACACTTTAACTTACTTATATAACAGCGTACCCATGTTTCAGCAAGTGGGCGGCTCGGCATACAAAGAAGGTTTGGAAAACACGCGCATATTAGACGAACATTTCGGGCACCCCCACCGTTCGTTCCGCACAATCCACGTGGCAGGAACCAACGGTAAAGGCTCCTGTTCCCATACATTGGCTGCCATATTGCAGGAGGCGGGATACCGCGTGGGGCTTTACACTTCTCCCCACCTGGTGGATTTCCGTGAACGTATCCGTATAAACGGCTCTCCCATACCCGAAGAGTATGTAGTGCACTTTGTAGAAAAAGAACGTGACTTTTTCGAGCCTCTGCACCCTTCTTTCTTTGAATTGACCACAGCGATGGCATTCCGCTATTTTGCCGACGAGAAAGTGGATGTAGCCATTATAGAGGTCGGACTGGGCGGCCGGTTGGACTGTACGAACATCATTCATCCGGATTTGTGCATCATAACCAACATAAGTTTCGACCATACCCAGTTCTTGGGCGACACATTGGCAAAGATAGCGGGAGAAAAGGCAGGTATCATCAAACCCGGCATTCCCGTAGTCATTGGCGAAACCACCCCCGAGACCAAACCGGTTTTCCTGCAAAAGGCCGCGGCAGAGAAAGCCCCTGTCGTATTTGCAGAAGAAAGGATGAACAACGATTATCCCGGACTGAAAACAGAGTTGCAGGGACTTTATCAACTAAAAAACACACGCACCATCCTCACAGCCTTGCCATTGCTGAAAGAGGCCGGATACCACATTGACGAAAGGAATGTGCGCAACGGCTTCGCCCGTGTCTGCGAACTGACGGGATTAATGGGACGCTGGCAAAAGCTACAGGAGTCCCCCACCCTGATATGTGATACCGGTCATAATGTGGGCGGCATTACCTACATCGTAGAACAACTGAAACAGCAAACCTACCGCCAGCTCCATATCATCATAGGAATGGTCAATGACAAAGACATCAGCGGTGTGCTTGCCCTGCTTCCCAAAGATGCTGTATACTACTTCACCAAAGCCAGCGTAAAACGTGCCCTTCCGGAAGAGGAGCTGTGCAGGCTCGCTGCCAAAGCAGGCTTGCAGGGAAACTGTTATCCGGATGTTCCCGCCGCCGTAACCGCCGCACAAGAAAAAAGCCACCCCGAAGATTTTATCTTCGTAGGTGGCAGCAGCTTTATCGTGGCAGATTTATTAGCGAACCGCGATGCACTCAATCTCCACTAAGGCCTCTTTCGGAAGCGCCTTTACGGCAACAGCCGAACGCGCGGGAAAGTCTCCCTCAAAATAAGTGGCATATACTTTATTCATGTCGGCAAACAAAGACATATCCGCCAGGAAAACGGTAGTCTTCACGATATTCGCCATGCTCAATCCTGCTTCTTCCAGAATGTGCTTCACATTCTCCAGCGATTGGCGTGCCTGA
>ENA-OPCM01001450-OPCM01001450.1-human-gut-metagenome-genome-assembly--contig:-NODE-1450-length-15598-cov-2.053529_pt1 | contig 15598 bp, 9 predicted proteins | sample MGYA00241252_ERZ501484 | MGnify/ENA primary metagenome ERZ501484 (study PRJEB25962, sample SAMEA2042583) | human gut metagenome | biome: human gut; feature: human-associated habitat; material: faeces...
TCTCGGCTGTGGCGGCTATGGCGGAAGATGTGGTCATCAAGGCGGGCGATTTGCGCATCACGTACGTAGAGAATGGAAAACAATTCAATGTGGAGTATAACGGCGGGAAGGCTTACCGGCCCGTATTCATGGGGTCGGTGCCGGAGGCTACGTACGACATCCATGGTAAGGACGGTTTCCGTATCAGTTCGGCTTCGTGCGCAGAGGCCGACTACCAAAAGCGGACGGTGAACGATGCCTTTGGAAAGGGGACGTGCCATGCGTTTGTCTTCTCATCGCCTGCCAGTGGCGACGACGTGACCCTTACGCAAGAGTTTTACGTATATGAGGGACGGGATTACGTGTTGACGGATGTCGTATTGAAGGGGGATGCTTCCCTTCGTTCCAACTACCTTGCGCCCGTAGCGGTGGCTACGCCCTACGACCTGTACGCTCCGGCGCAGACGAACCGCATGTTGAAAGTGCCTTTCGACAATGACGGTTTCGTACGTTACCATAAGAACCGTTTGACGGGCGATATGACCTCTTACGAGGTTTCCGCGCTTTACGCAGGAGAGAGCCGCCAGGGCATCGTGCTGGGTTCGGTGGAGCATAACCGCTGGAAGAGTGCGGTGGAGGTGAAAGCTTCGGGCGACAGTCGCGTGGAAGCGTTGAAGGTGTTCTCCGGTGTGTCGAACCAAGAAACGCGCGACGAACTGCCGCATGGGAAGGTGCGGGGACCGGAGGTGCGTTCGGCATTGATGTTCATCGGAGCTTTTGCCGATTGGCGTAATGGAATGGAGGAGTATGCCCGGGCCAATACTTTGGTGCAACCCATGCGTAAGACATGGAAGCGTGGTACACCCTTTGGCTGGCAGAGCTGGGGTGTGATGTCGGACCGGAACGGCTATGACGTGGACGTGGCTGTTTCCGAATACTTCAAGGAGACATTGAAACCGAACGGATTTTGCAACAGCCAAGGCATCAACATCATGAGTATCGATGCTTGGGACGGCATGAACAGCGAGCAACGCACCAAGTTCACGGAAGTGGCGAAGAAGAATGGGCAGGTGCCCGGTTCGTACGTCACGCCTTTCTGTTTGTGGTGGAACGAAGACATGTTGTATAGGAAGATTTGCGAAGGCAGTCAATATACAGGGTATGAATGTGTGATTAAGGTGAACGGCAAACCGGCCAAACTGGACGGTGCGTATTGCCTCGACCCCACGCATCCCGGAACGAAAGAATTTATCAGCCGTGAAGTGCAGAACAAGAAAAAAGAGGGGTTTGAATACTTGAAAGTGGACTTTACCAGCAACGGCATGGTGCAGGCCGACTCCTATTATAATAAGGATGTGACTACGGCCGTGGAGGCTTATAACGAAGGTTTCTCCCACTTCATCAGCGAGGTGGACAAAGGCGAACCGATGTTCATCGCCCTTTCCATCGCTCCGATATTCCCTTATCAGTACGGGAATTCACGCCGTATCGCTTGCGACACTTGGGGCAAGATCGGACAGTCGGAATACAGTCTGAACGCCGTGTCGGGCGGTTGGTGGACGAATGAGTTCTACCAGTATAACGACCCGGACCATCTCGTGCTGGTAGGAAACGATGCGGATAAGGAAACGGAAGGCGAGAACCGTGCCCGTATCACCAATGGTGCCGTGTCGGGGATGGTATTGGTGTCGGACAATTACAGCTTGGAGGACAAGTCCGGACGTGGGGATGCCAAACTTTCCCGCGAACGCGCCCAAAAGATTTTGATGAACAAGGACGTAAACGAAATGGCGGATTTCGGCCGTTCGGCCCGTCCGGTGTATGGCTATCGTGAGTACAACGACAAGGGCGACGGAGCGGAGAACTGTTTCGTCTTGGATACGGAAAAGTATTTGTATGTGTCTGTTGTGAATTATAAAGACAACCAGATTGCCGGTAAGGTGGCTTTGGAGCGTTTGGGGCTTTCCCCGTCTTCTTTCTCTTCTGTCAAGGAATTGTGGAGCGGAGACGACGTGAAGGTCGGCAAGGACGGCCTTTCTTACACCGTACCCGGAAAAGACGCCAAAATATACCGTTTCTTAAAAAAGTAGGGACGTCATGAGAGAAGTACTTTTTTCGGCCGTTCTATTCGGTTTTATAGGTTTCTGTGCTCCCGCCGGGGCACAGGAACATATTGCCCGCGAATACATCGAATGGTCCGATGTCTGGTTGACGGGGGCCAACCAGACGGACAAGCCTCACGTCCTGTTGCTCGGCAATTCCATCACGAGAGGGTATCACCCCAAAGTCGAAAAGTTGTTGGAAGGCAAAGCCTACGTAGGGCGGCTTTCCGGTTCGAAGAGTGTGGGCGACCCGGCCTTGCTCGATGAAGTGGCGGCCATACTGAAGCACAATCATTTCGACGTGATTCATTTCAACAACGGTTTGCATGGCTTCGATTATACGGAGGAAGAGTATGCGGAGGCCTTTCCGGAGTATGTGGCGTTGATCAGGAAGTACGCGCCTGATGCCAAACTGATTTGGGCCACGATTACGCCGGTACGGCAAGGTGAAGGGATGAAGGACTTTGCTCCAATCACGGAGCGTATGAGGGCCCGTAATGCCATCGCGACGGAATATGTGAAGTCGCAGGGCATCAAGGTCAACGACTTGTGGGGCGTTGTGGCAGACCATCCCGAATATTATGCCGGGGGAGACGGCACGCATCCTGTAGAGGCCGGATTCGATGCCTTGGCCCGGCAAGTGGCCAAAGTCGTGGAGGAGGCTTTGCCGAAGACGAAGTAGAACGGTCTTAAAAGCGTTTTTTATAAAAGTCCGGTTCTTATGTCCTTTCAGGGGCATAAGGACCGGATTTTCATTTTGTCAGAATGTCAATGTCCGGGGCGCGAGATTTCGATATTCGTCCCCTCTTCCGAAGATTTCCGGAAATATGCGATTCTCATGCAGGGAGGCGGAAACGTATTGTCAGCGATATGCGGATTTGACCTGTCACGAAGTCTGTCGGAAGATAGGTCTTACTGTATGCGGACGGTTGAAGTGCAAGTATATGTCGATGTTTTCCCGTCAATCTGATATTTTGTTTTTGTTGGGGAAAACGTTCCAAATAGAGAAAAAACGTCTCGGGAGGATACGTTCGTTTCCAGTTTTCAGGCCGTTTTTCAGCCGATGTACAGAGGTTGCCGGAATGATGTGCGGAGAAAAAAAGTGTTTCTTCAGCCAAGCGATTTTTCGTTCGGCTGAGATTGAAACGCGTTTGGACTTAAAAACGGTGGAAAAACAGGCTGAAATACCTAAAATATGTATTTAAAACATGCTGAAAAATGCGTGGAACGCTTCCATAACGGGCTTCTCTTGCTGTAAATAAATCGAATTTACCTTTCTTTTTGTCTGCCCAAATCCGGAAAATCCGACGTTATGATATGAATGGATTGGGGCGTTCGGTAAACGAACGGCTTGCTTTTCTCGCGGAAGCAGGCAAGTTTGAGTGCCGACATTCTGCTTTTATCAAAAGTGGATGGCCGGCGTTTCCTGGCGGATTATAAAGGAGACGGCGCATATATTTGCCGGAGCGGAAGAAAATGAAAAGAGACGGAATCGTTAAAAGAGTTAAACGATTTCGTCTCTTTTGTTGCAAAGTGTAAATGACACACTCATGAGAACTAAAAGAGAAACATTTAATGCTCATACGGTATTATTTGCGTTATGACGGGGCCAATACGGGTGATTGTTGTTGCTATGAACTGTATTTTTTAAATTTTGATGCAACTTTCTATTTCCAAATGACCAAATATCCGCTAAATTTGTATTGCCGAAATAAAGAAAAGTAGGCGGTGTGAAATATTAAAAAGTATAAATCTCTAATACTAAACAGATGCATGCGGAAAGAAATGTAAAGCAGGTCGTGAGGTGGTGCCTATACATCGTGTTAGGCTTTCCTTTGTTGAATTCATGCAAGGATGACTATATTTATGATAATGAGGAACCGAGTTGGTTGGGTGCCAATATTTATGAATATTTGGAGTCGAGCGGACAGTTTGACTGCTATTTGGCGTTGGTGAACGATTTAGGATATAAGGAGACCTTGAGGCTTACGGGGAGTAAGACCATGTTTCCGGCTAATGATGAGGCCTTTTCCCGTTATTTCCTTTCAAAGGGACTTACAGGCGACGGGCCGACACTGATTCACAATATGTCCGCTTCGGAAAAGCGTTATTTATTTAATTCCTCTATGCTGAATATGACTTACTTGAGTCACATGCTGGCCAATGTTTCTTCAAATGACCAGGGGATTGGGGAAGGCATCGCTTTAAGGCGTGCAACGTCTGCTTCTTATTTAGACAGTATTTCTTTTGTGAAGCCGGCCGCGTTGCCGAAGACTGCTTTTTGGAACCGTTTTCGCGAGCGCAAGGGGGCTTATTTGGCTGACAACGGTTCTAAAATGGTATTATATTGGACACCGGAATTCTTTTCGACTTCCGGCCTGACAGAAGCCGATTGGGCGGTAATCATGAAAGGAGAGACGGACAAGCCCTATGATACTCAGGGATTTTATGTGAATGATGCTCATGTGGAGTCCAATCGGAAGGACGTGACCTGCAAGAACGGTTATTTGCATATTGCGGATGACGTAGTGGCTCCCGCTCCCAATATGTCGGAAGTTATCAATTCGACGGCGGAGATGAACACTTTTGCTGGTCTGATGGAAAAGTTTGCTTATCCGTATTATGACGGGAGTGTGGACGATGCCGTGAAAGCTTATTACGGGGCGGGGAGTATCGAGGATTCCGTGTTTGTAAAGCGTTATTTTAACCAAACAGATTTTTCTTCCGACCCGGATGAAAAAGTGGATATTATGGGCTACGGGACGTTGGCTTTCGACCCGTCGAATAATGTTTATGGAGGGAATACGGACATGGGAGTCATGTTCGTCCCTTCCGATGCGGCCATGGAAGATTATTGGGAGTCGTCGCGCGGACAGTTCTTACGGGATTCTTACGGAGACTGGGACGAGGTGCCTACGAATGTGATTTCGGTTTTCCTGCAAAACCATCAGCGTTTGTCTTTCTTGACTTCTTTGCCTCATAATTGGGATATCATGACGGATAATGCCGGTTTTGAGATGTCTGTAAAGGAGGAGGATGTACAAAAGGCATACATCGCATGCAACGGTATCGTGTATATGACGGACAAAGTCTATCCGCCCGTGGATTATCAGGCCGTATACGGTCCGGTGTTGACGGCCGACACGACAACCACCATGTCCGCAGCCATTAAAAACGATGATATGGATGACGTGAACAACCTGAAATACCATCTTTACCTGCGTTCTATGGATAACCAATATAACTTGCTTGTCCCGACAGACGATGCCATGGCGAATTACCGGGATCCCATCACATGGGCACTTTGGGCGAATGAAGGAGTTGACAAGCGGGAAATCTGGTCTTTTTATGTGAAGATGGGAAAAGTGGTTGCAGACGTATATGATACGAACGAAGACGGCTCGAAAGGCGCGCTTTTGCGGACGGTCGGGGCGGATGCCCTGGATACGGAAGGGGCCGAAGAGGTCGCTAACCGCTTGCAAGACATATTGGACATGCATATCGTGGTGGCTGATAATGACGATGAACCTCTTTCCGGTTTCATCGATGAGGGTACTTTGCCGTATGTGCTGACAAAGGGCGGCTCCGTGCTTGCGGTTTCCGGAACGGGCGAACAGGTGAAAGTCCAAGGAGGAGGTGACCAGGAAATGGGATTGCCTGAGGCAGAGGTTGTTACTTTAGAGAAAGACCATAGAAAGGCACGCTATGAGATGGACAATGGCCGTACATTCTTTATAGACCGGATTTTGCAGGATCCTTTCAAGTCGGTCTATTATACGATGAGTGCCAATGAAGATTATCGCGCATTTTTTGATTTGTTGGTCGGGAATGACGATGTCTTTTTGTCCCTGGCCGATAACGAAGACTATAAAGATATAGAACCGATTTTTGAGACTTCCGAGGGAGAGAACAGCAAGATGTCCGGCATAGGACCGGTAGTGACTTCCTTTAATAATTTCCGCTATACTGTGCTGGTGCCTACGCGTACAGCTTTGGAAGAGGCTTTCCGTGACGACCCCGACCTGCATACGTGGGACGAAATCAGTGCCCAGACGGATTTGGATGTGAAAGCAGATTGGACACGCTATTTGTTGAATTTCCTGCGCTTCCATTTTATAGACGGCATGTTGCCGGTGAGCGGAGTTTCTTACCAGAACAAGGCCTATCCGACGGCCGCGCGGGATGATAAGGGAATCTTTGTGTATGTCAAAGCGAGCAGTGACGGCAGCAGTATCACTTTTGAGCCGGAAAACGGGAGCGGAGGCCCACAGCAGGCCAAAGTCATCACATCGAATCAAGAGGATTATAATGTATTGACCCGTGACTATATCGTGAATGCAAATGACTATACGTTGGCCACTCAAATCTTGTCTTCTTCAAAAGCCGTATTGCATTTGGTGGACCATGCGATTAATTATCAAAAATAGACTTTAAATAAAAGATTATGAATAAGGTATATGCTATATTATTGTGGTTTGCATTGCTTTTCTGTCACAATGGACTGTTTGCCCAAAATGGAGGTGTGATAGTGACCGGAAAGGTATATGCAGAAGACGAACCCGAGGGGTTTATCGGGGCGACCGTGATAGAACAAGACAAGAATGGCCGTATTTATTCTTCGGCTTTGACTGACTTCAACGGAAACTTCTCTCTGAAAATCAAGAATCCCAACAACTCCTTGAATTTTTCTTTTGTCGGGTATAAGAAATTGACTGTGCCCATAGGGAACAAACGCAAATTCGATGTGAAACTGGAATCCCAGAATGTCATGAAGGAGGTTACTGTAAAAGCCTCCAAACTCGTGGGAGGAGGCGGTTTGGCCATACCGGAACGGGAATATTCCGGAGCTATGCAGAAGTTCAATACGAAAGCTATCGAAGGGGTGTCTGTGGCTTCCATCGACGATGCCTTGCAGGGGCGTATTGCCGGACTGGACATCGTGGCGAACTCGGGAGACTTGGGCAGTGGTTCCGTGATGCGTATCCGAGGTATCACTTCTATCAATTCCAATTCGCAACCTTTGATTCTGTTGAATGGCATCCCGTTTGAAAGCAATATTGACGCTTCTTTTGATTTCGCTTCGGCCGACCAGGAACAATTTGCTTCATTGCTGTGTATCAGTCCGGACGATATAGAAGAGATTACGGTGTTGAAAGACGGTGCGGCAGCGGCTATTTGGGGCTCTCGCGGAGCCAATGGTGTGATTGATATTACGACGAAGAAGGGTGTGACGGGGCCTACACGGGTGAGTTATTCTTATCGTTTCTCTGGGTCGGAGCAGCCTGAAGGCACTAAATTGTTGAATGGCGACGACTATACGATGCTGATGAAGCAGGCTTCAACCGGAACCAGGAAGATTGCAATATCCCGGAATATAGTTACGACAAGGCGCAGTTTGTGGATGCATACGGAACAGCCCAGGACTTCGAGAACTTCAACAATAATACGGATTGGGTGGATGAGGTTTCCAAATACGGGTTTACGCACGACCATAACCTTTCGGTTAGCGGAGGAGGTGAAAAGGCGAAGTTCAGGGCTTCTTTCGGATACTATAAGCAGACGGGTACCATCATCGGGCAGGAGCTGCACCGTTTTTCCAACCGGATGAACTTGGAGTATGCCGTGTCCTCCCGTTTGAAGTTCTTTACGGAATTTGCCATCACTTATACGGATAATGACAAGAACAATGAGGAGGGTGGAAACTTGTTGGACATCGCCCGTAAGAAGATGCCGAACGCATCCGTCTTCCGGCAAGACAAGAATGGGAACAATACGGATGTGTATTTCAATATCGCACAAAACTCGCAGTTGAATGACGACCAGAAGAACTTGAAGAACCCTGTAGCGATGGCATACTTGGCTTCGTATCAACAGACGAACATGCGTATTATGCCGACATTGCGTTTACAGTATGATTTCCTGGATCCGGCGGAAACCGCCAAGTTGCGTTATGCCGGTTATGTCAAGTTCGACTCGGAGAACGTGAAAGATACGAAGTTCCTGCCACGTGAAACCACATCCAAGAACTGGAATGACGGAAGCGTGAACAAGTCTTATAGCAAAGAGTCTGAGGCCGTATCCATTTATACAGACCATAATATCACTTGGCAACCGGACCTCGGGGAGCGGCAGTCTTTGATGTTGTATGCCGGTTGGCAGATGGATATATCAAACTCTCAATATCAGGAGTTCGAGCGGTATGGTTTGGCCTCTACTGTGGGGACGGATGTGACTTCCGAGGGACATTTGACTACGTTTAACAGTGGGAAGAGCGAAGGGCGCAATATGGCGTTTCTGTTCCGCGGGCATTATTTCCTGTTGGACCGTTATATTCTGGACTTGACCGCCCGTTGGGATGGCAGTTCCCGCTTCGGCCCCGGCAACCGGTGGGGATTTTTCCCGGCTGTTTCCGGAAAGTGGCTTATTTCTGAAGAGAAGTTCATGGACTTTGCCGACAACTGGATGTCTGAGTTCGCCTTACGCTTGGGTTGGGGTGTGACGGGTAACCGGCCGGATTATGAGTATTTATATTTAAGCCGCTATAACAGTTACGGTTCGAATTATATTGATTTGCCCGCTATCAAGCCCTCTTCGTTGCAACTGACGAACTTGAAATGGGAGCGTTCGACCTCTTATAACTTGGGCGTGGACTTGACCTTGTTCGACTGGCGTTACAAACTGGTGGCCAATGTCTACCATCGCCGTACGGAAGACTTGTTGTTTAAGGACCAGAAGATTCCCTCTTCCACCGGATTCGGGTCGGTGTCGTATGTCAATGCAGGAACGATGGATAACGACGGTTGGGAATTGGAATTCAGTACCAATAACATGGTGAAGCGTGGAGACTGGACTTTGGACTTAAGCCTGAACTTCTCCAATTATGTGAATACCATCATTGAATTGGACGAGAATGTGCTGAATAATTATAACCCGGATTTCAACTATACCAACGGAGGATACTTGACCCGGTTGCAGATTAACAACTCTTTCGGTTCCATATATGGCTTCAGGTATAAAGGCGTATATCAATATGATAAATATCAGCCTAATAATCCGGACGCTACGGCTCCGGTCGTACGCGACGAGAATGGAAATGTGGTCTTGGACGGCAAGGGAGAAACCATTCCCATGTATTTTGCTTACGGGACTTCGAATGCTTACCGTTTCCGTGGAGGAGATGCCATTTATGAGGACATCAATCATGACGGTACCATCGACGAACTGGACATCGTGTACCTGGGTAATTCCAACCCGAAGTTTGACGGAGGATTCGGTGCGACGCTGCGTTGGAAACGCCTGACATTGAACATGTTTTTCAATTACCGTGTAGGTGGAAAAATCATCAATTACGGGCGCATGGATGCAGAAAACATGTACTCCACCAATAACCAGTCGATCGCTACGAACTGGCGTTGGCGTAAGGATGGCGATATGACGGAGATTCCTCGTGCGCTTTATCAGTACGGTTATAACTATCTGGGCAGTGACCGTTTTGTGGAAGATGGTTCGTTCTTACGTTTCAAACAGTTGACGTTGAGCTATTCTTTCGACCCGAAGATGTTGAAAAAGGCTCATCTGAATACGTTGAACTTGTCTTTGACCTTGAATAATCTCTTGACCGTGACCAAATATACGGGAGCAGACCCGGAAATATCACCTAATAATATAGGAGTGAGTGAGGATAAGAACAGGACTCCGCGTTCTCGTTACTTTACCTTCGGTTTAACGGTGGGCATTTAACTTAAAAAATGGTAGAAATGAAAAAGTTTTTTTTGAAAATACGTGCTTTATTCTTGCTTCCTGTTTTGGGAATGACGGTGGCTTGTGACGATTGGTTTACTTTGCTGCCTCAGTCGGAAATGGTGGCAGAGGATTTTTGGAAAGATGAGCAGGACGTACTGAGTGGAGTCGGGGCTTGTTACAGGGCGATGAACGAAGACGGCTTTATGAGGCGGCTTATCGTGTGGGGCGAGGTTCGTTCGGACAATGTAGTGCCGGGGACGGGCTCGGATACCGATTTGGGGTATATCTTAAATGCCAATATCAACGCCGCTAACGGATACGTAAAATGGGGCGAGGTATATACCGTGATTAATATCTGCAATACGTTAATCAAGAACGCTCCCGTGGTACGTGAATATGATTCTGACTTCACGGAAGAACATTTGAAACAGTATCTGGCGGAAGCCAAGACCATACGTGCGTTTTGTTATTTTACTTTGGTGCGGGCGTTTAATGATGTCCCGTATGTAGAGGAGCCTTACCTTGACGATACGCGTACTTACGAGGTGGCACAATCTACGTGTGAAAGTATTTTGGATACTTTGATTACCGATTTGAAGTCCATAGAAGACTTTGCGGTGAAAGAATATCCGGATAATGTCGATTATAATAAAGGTAGAGTTACGCAGAAGGCCGTTTGGGCTTTATTGGCCGACATGTATTTGTGGTTGAATGATTATGAGAACTGCGTGGCTTACTGTGATAAAATATTGGCATCGAGGGATAATCCTCTGACTTTGTTGCCCTCGTCCAATTTTTCTAATGCTGTGTTTTACAGTGGAAACTCGGATGAAAGCATTTGGGAGTTACAGTTCGATAATAATACGCAGAACGGAGCGGTCCGGACTTTTTACGGAGGAACGGACGTGAATGCCTTGTTGTCGGCCTACGATTTGAGTGCCGGTTCGGATTTCTTCGGCGGATTGGATTTAAGGCATGTACAAGGATATGCTGGCGATGGCTTGTATGCCATAAAAAAATATGTGGCCTATTGTAGTGCGCAGGATTATGAAAATCCGATTTTCGGTTACGGCGACGGGTCGAACAATTGGATTATTTACAGGCTGCCGGATGTTTATTTGATGAAGGCCGAAGCATTGGCCGAAATCGGTGGGGCCGCCGATCTGGAGGAGGCTGTGGACTTGGTTTCATATACTTACGACCGGGCACATCCGGACTTGGAGGAAGGTAGTTTGAAAGGAAAGTACACGAACCAGTCCGAAGTCCGTAATCTGGTCTTCGACGAACGTCAGCGTGAATTCCTTTTTGAAGGGAAACGCTATTTCGACCTTGTACGCCGTATGCGCAGGGAAGGTTCTCCCACGAATATCGTAAATACTTATTTGATGCGCAAATATACGTCTATGAGTTTGGATGAGACGACAGTGAGAAGTAAACTTGACGATAAGGACGCTATTTATCTTCCTATTCACGAAGAGGAGCTTCGGGTGAATCCATTATTGGTACAGAATAGGTTTTATATGGCTTCTGAAGATATTTCTAAAAACTGAAAATTATGGATATGGATAAAAGATATTTGTCAGTCATTAAAGCATGCGCACTAAGTTTGCTGCTTGTTGGTGTCGGCGGATTGTCATCCTGCAACAGCGATGATATCAAGGAAGATGCGATGTACACCTTTACGGGAGAGACTGTGGCTTCATTTTGTGAGAAGACTCCAGAGTTGTCCCTCTTTTATAAACTAATGGATGAGTGTGGGGAAACGGCTTTGTTGGAGGTGTACGGCCACTTTACCTGTTTTGCACCTACGAATGATGCGATTAATAAATATCTGGCAGAAAAGGGCTTGTCATGGGACGGCATGAGTCTGGAGCAGAAGCAAAAGATTGTCTACAATAGTGTAATACGTAATGCGACCAAAGAAATCTTAGTGGATGAATTTGAAGAAGGCGCATTGTCTGAACCTACGTTGTCGGATCGGTATTTGCTTATCTCTTTCGGTAAGGAAGGGGAAGAACGGCGTATTTACGTCAATGAGAAGTCTACGCTTATCAGTGGGGATCACGAAGTGCATAACGGAGTAGTTCATATTGTAGATGAAGTTATCGAACCTTCCGAGAAAACTTTGTTGGAGACACTGAGAGTGCACGGTGGATTTGAACTTTGGGCCGAAGCATACGAGGCTTCCGGTTGGGCGGATGAAATGACGGAACTTTATGACGAAGATTATGTGAATTCCTTTAATACGGACAAGTACCAGATCATAGGGTTGGTCTTGGCTGTTCCCGAAAAACTGAAGTTAGGTTATACACTGTTTTGCGAAACGGATGAGCTTTTGAAAGCGAACGGTATCACGGATCTTCCCAGCATGGAGAACTATGCCAGAACGTATTATGGTTCGGAAGATTTGGGGAACTACAAAAGTAAAAACAACCCTTTGAACCGTTTTATAGCCTATCACATGCTGAATCGCCAAATGGCTACTAACTCGTTTTTATACACGGGGGAAACGACTAATCCCGATTATGCCGATGAACGGACGGAATATTATGAAACGATGTACACTTATCGTTTGATAAAAATCAAGGCCGGCAACAGGCTTAATGCCAAAAACAGCGATAATACTTCGTTAAGGGTGATTGAGAAGGAAAGTAACGTAGATGCGATCAACGGTTTCATACATACTTTAGACGGCATATTGGTATATGACGAAGAAGTCATGGAAAAAGACGTGCTGCATGAAAGAATTCGTTTCGATTTCTTTGCTTGCATACCTCATCTGACGAACAACAATATACGTTGGAAGTGTTATGGCAGTACGCGTCCGGAAGGTACGAACGGATATACGGTGACGCCGGAATTCTGCGGCGAATATTTTACCTATAACGATGCCGGAGTCTGTGTTTTTCAAGCGGATGATGCTTGGGCCGATTTCCAAGGAGATGAATTGGTGATGCAGGAAAGCTATGATTTTACGTTGCGTATGATTCCGCTGCCTCCCGGTGACTATGAAATGCGTATCGGTTATAACTCCGGCGGTACGCGTGGAATGGGACAAATGTATGTGGACGGAAATATTGCAGGTACTCCTGTGGACTTGAGAATCAACGGTGACGATCCTCGCGTGGGTTGGGTAAAGGACAGTGAGACCAATGACGACGGGGTCGAGAATGACAAGATGATGCGCAATCGGGGATACATGAAAGCGCCGGAAGCTTTATGGTATTGGCATGGAGGATGGGATAATGTGTCCATGCGCGATGTAAGTTTTGCTTTGCGTTACATCGTGGGACAATTCCATTTTGAGGAGTATGGAGCACATACGTTCCGTGCAAGGAGTGTGGACTTTAAGGGGCGTGGTTTTCAATTAGACTATATTGAATTTATTCCTACGGATATGATTAGGGATGAAGGACGTGATTAAATAAGGAAATGAACGTATGAGATATAAAGGTATAATTTGCCTGATATTAGGCATCGGAGGTTCAATCGTTTCTTGTAACGATGACTGGGATGAACATTACAGCCGGAACGGAAGCATCCCTGAGGTAAGTTTAATGGATATGATTCTTAATGATAGTCAGTTGACCAAGTTTAGTCAAATCCTGATGAAGACAGGTGCGGACTCTTTGCTGACCTCGACACAGACTTATACGGTTTGGGCCCCTGTCGATGAAGCGCTGTCTTCTGTGGATATGGATGATGAGGCTGCGTTGCAACGAATGGTAAAGAATCATATAGCCCGTTATTCCAATTCGACTGCAACAGAAGTAGGGAAGTCCATATACATGTTGGACGGGAAAGTCATGTCGTATGAATCGGCAGATGTATTCAACGGCATATCCATTGTGCAGAAGGATATATTGGCACAAAACGGAATTTTGCATAAGTTGAATGACACCATACCTTATCGTTATAATTTCTGGGAGTATATTTCCACTCAAGAGAATTATTCAAAGATATATGACTTTATAAACCAGTTCTCGGAGAAAATCTATGTTTCGGGAGGGAGTAATAAGAAGGACTCTGTTTTTAAGGACTATAATCGCCTGTTGCAGAATTATTATTATGGAATAGGATGGATTCACGATGAAGATTCTGTGTATACCATGATCTTACCGGACAATGAGGCTTGGGATAAAGCGTATGAGCAAGTCAGTCCCTATTTCAAAGTCTATAATGCCGATGAAGCTGTGGCGGATTCTATCACGAAAGTACAGACAGGGCAGGCCATTGTATATGGATTGACTTTTGGCGGTCGGATAACAGACCCCGGAAGTGCTGATACTTTGGTCACTGTAACCGGAAATGTCATACGTAGTACAAAAGATTATTTTGCCGGATACCGGCAGGAGTTGGCTTCCAACGGCTTGATGTTTTTGGCTGACGGGAATCTCCATCTGGATGATACGTGTGTGTGGAATCAGCCTATAATAGTGGAAGGTGAAGATCTTGACCGACGTTTGGTTACGGCTTCAGGTACTTCAGCTTATGTACGGGATGTTGACGGAACCAGTGTGGTAAAGGGGATTAGTGAAAACAGTTATTTGGAAGTTTCCGGTTCTTCATTGAATCCGGGCGTGACATTCGATATTCCCAATGTGCTGGCTACCAAATATGATATTTATGTCGATTTCGTTCCTCCTGCAATCGACGGCAACAGCCGTGCGACTGAAAAGACTTGTCTGTCTTATAAAATGAAGGTGGAACAAGAAAATGGTAGAACTAAATATGAAAACCGTCAGGGGAAAAATGATGAAGAACTGATTGTCGGAGGAGACAGCGTGGGAGATGTCTATATGAAAACGGTGAAAGTATGGAGCGCATATCAATTCCCGACTTCTGATTTTTACGATGCAATGTGGTATTTAGATGAAGGCAATGCCGATAAAGTGAATGAGATATCACCGAAAACGACGTTGGAAATAAAAACGAATGTGACAAATGCGGAGTTGAATGTAAAGTATGTACGGCGGTTTAGGATAGATCGGATCAGATTCGTTCCTGCAAAAAATAATTAGAAACTCATTAAAGCATAAGTATGATGACTAATATATCAAAATACCATTCAGTAAAAGTGATAAGTGCCGTGATGGGATTTATCGTGTTGTCGGAGCTTGCCGTAGCACAGGATATGGGAAGAAATGATAGTGTTTCGGTGAGGACGGAGAAAGCGGATATGCCCTATAAAGTGAAAGGACGGATAATAGATGCTGTGACGAAAAAAGGATTTGCCGGTGCCCGTGTGACGACTCCTAATTTGAATGTTTCTGCCATGACGGATGAGAACGGAAATTATGAGATTGGAGTGCCGGACTTGTCGGTGGCGCTTTATGTAGAGGCACCCGGATATTCAAGACAGGTCGTACCGGTGAAAGGGCGCAATGAAGTCAATGTATCATTGTTTACGGTATCCGGACATGCGTACTATGACGACGGGATGTCTGTGTCGGACGGTGAAGCCGTGGTGGATGGGTTTACATCCGGAACTTTGAGCATGACCGATGATATGACGTCGTTGCTAAACGGTCAGTTGCGTGCTATTTCCCACTCGGGGGATCCCGGTAGCAGTTCCTCGTTCTTTATCAGGGGATATAATTCCGTGAACCTTTCTGCCCAACCTTTGTTTGTGGTGGACGGTGTGATATGGCAGATGCAGGATCAAGTAGCCAGTGCTGTGGATAATTATTATAATAACCCTTTGACCTTGCTTGACCCGTCGGATATTGAAAAAGTCACGATTTTAAAGAACGGTTCTGCGGTCTGGGGAGCTA
>ENA-OPCM01001490-OPCM01001490.1-human-gut-metagenome-genome-assembly--contig:-NODE-1490-length-15337-cov-2.872072_pt1 | contig 15337 bp, 5 predicted proteins | sample MGYA00241252_ERZ501484 | MGnify/ENA primary metagenome ERZ501484 (study PRJEB25962, sample SAMEA2042583) | human gut metagenome | biome: human gut; feature: human-associated habitat; material: faeces...
CCTTGCTCAGGTCTGTTCCTGCCGGTGCAGTCAGTTTCAGTACGGCTCCGGTGAGTTCTTCTCCGCCGCCGACTGCCTGCTTGCTGATCGTCACGCTGGGCTTCTGACCGTCCTTCATGGTAATGTCATTGCCGGAAACGTCATATTCTGTGGTTCCCGTTGCATCAACTACACCGTTTTTAATGGTAAAGGTGAAGTCTGTGCTTACCTTGTTGTAGCCGTCCGGTGCAACGACCTCCGTCATGGTGTAGGTGCCGTCCGGCAGACCGATGATGTCGGTCTTGTTTTTGCCGTCAGAAATAAAGGTCAGTTCCTTGCTGGTCAGCTGGTACTGAGATTCGTCGTCCACGCTGTCCGACTTGGTGAAGGTGGTTCCCGTTCTGGAGAGTTCTACCAGAGCTTCGTTCCAGCTGCCGTCTGTCTTGGCAATGGTAATCTTTGCACCAGCCAGTTCCTTCAGAGAGGTGATGTCTTTCTTGCTGACGCTGATCTGCGACCGGTTGATGACAGTCAGTCCGTTTTCCGCCAGGTCAAAATTGCTGCCGTTGATCGGGTTGCCCTGTGCATCTGTGGTGACAATATAACCGTTTGCATTGACTGCAAAGGAAATGCTTACCGGTGCATAGCCTGTCATGGGCTTTTCTGTCAGGGTGTAATCGCCCTCTGCCAGTCCTGTGAGTTTCTCCGGATCTGCACCAGATGTCCATGTCTTGCTGTAGCCGTTAGGACTAGTCAGTGTCATTTCACAGCCTGCCATAGCGTTGCCCTTGACATCTGTTTTTGCAAAGGACAATTCCACTTGTGTGGTATTGGCATCAGTAATGGTCTTTTCGCCCGGAATACCCGGCAGCAGGTCTACCCGACTGCTGTTGCCGGAGTAGGTAGCGAGGAATGTCTTGCCGCCTACTGAGATCGTGCTCTCATTTTCCACGCGTTTGCCGTCTGCGTCCAGCTCAAAGACGTAGTAAGTCTTGCTGCTGTCCAGTCCGTCAAATGTAACGGAATTCTTGCCCTTGTCGCCGGCTGCAATGGTAATGGTTTTCTTCTGTCCGGAAACTGCCTGATAGTTGCCGTCTGCGTCCATGGTGAACAGGGCAACGGTCGCTTCATGGCTGTCTGCCGGATTGTCGTCAATGGTAGCGATCTTCGTTACCTTGATCTGAGCCGGATTCTTGGTGGTGTTTGTGATAATGGTGCTTGCGTTGGGGGCATCCTTGGTCAGGGTAAGTGCCGCAACCTTACTGTCATCATCACAGCAGTCATAAGAAACGTAGAATGTCGTATCTGTTTTTGTAGTGGAATTCTTGGGATCGAGAACAACAGGCATCTGGAAAGAAGCACCGTTTTCGACACGCTTGTCACCGTCCATTTCAAAAATGTAGTACGGGATACCTTCTTTCAAATCGTACCGTTTGTTCTGTTCATTCAGTTCAGTACTGAATTTCACCTCAGAACCGGCAGCGACTTTTTGAGTTGTGCCGACCTGTGTGTAATCGTTTCCGTTCTTGGTGAACAGTCCCACGGAGAATACGTACTTTTTCCCGCTACTAGCATTGTGCTCTTGACATCATCTGCGATCAGCACCTTGCTGACGGTGATGCTGTATTGGGTTTGTTCAAAGTTAGTGATTGTAGTAGTACCGCCTGCCTGTACTGCCGACCGTATTACCGGTACGAAAGAGTAGCGGATACCACTATCCGCAGTGTAAGTACCAGAATCTCCTGTATAAGTCGGAACGCCGTTGGCATTGGTTTCCAGCACGTAGAAATCCATGCCCTTGGGCACATCTTCAAATGTCACGTCCTGCGAGCCTGCCTCGGTAAAGGTCAGGGACTGCACCGGTGCTTCCTCATAGCGAACATAATCGCCTGCCGCATTCTTGGTGAACAGGGCAAAGTAGAAGGTGTCGCCGGTGACATCTCCGCCTTCCACGCCTGCCAGAGTCTTGGTCAGTGTGATCTCACCTGTATTTTTGGTATTGGTCACGCCGACAGTCTGGTCCGTTGTGGCATCAGTGGAGATCTTATTGCCGGTATATGCCGGTGTGTAGTTGCGAATCTGATTGCCCTTGGCATCTGTTTCCAGCAGGTAAACGTTGTTGGCGTTGTTGGTCTGCTGCTTGATCGAGGACAGGTCTACGTCCTTCATGATGACAGAAGCCTTGGTTTGTCCTGCCGGAATGGTGACGGAAATCACATCGCTCAACCGTGTGGTGTAATTTTCATCGGTAAACAGTGCAAAGTAGAACGTTGCGTCCTTAGTTTCTGCTTCTGTCAAGGTCTTGTTGACCGTCACATCAACGGTGGTGTCCGGTGTCTGTACCCAGACGCCGACCTTTGCCGGCTCTGCTACCATGACAGTATCGCCCAGAATGTCAGGATTCTGATAGGAATACGCAAAGCTGTTCCATGCGATGTTTTCCTCGCCGGTCTTTGCCACATAGCTGGGAACGGTTGCGGTAACTTTGACAACAACTTCCTCGCCAACCTTGACGGTCGTATCTTGCAGCTGGATCCGGAAGTCTACGGTATCCGCAGAGGAAATACCTGTCCAGTTCATGACATCGTTCTGTCCCAGCCAGTCCTTGGAGTACTCATTCAGGACGGAGGTCTTGTCGGTGGAATAGCTGTACGCTGCATTTGCACTCACATCTGTTCCGCCTACCGTAACAGAATCAATGCTCTTGAGAGTCACGCCGAATGCGGAGAAACGCTCATAGCCGGAAACCAGACCCAAGTCACCCACATAGGGCAGACGGTCAATAATGGTCATGTTTTCCAGAGCTACCGGCGAGTTGTTCTTGATGTGGAGTTCATAGGTCACATCTTCGCCCTGCATGCCCTGCACATAGTTGTGCGTAGGCTGGCGGCTGTAACCGGTATCGGTTGCCGGATCCGTGTGGGGTGTGCCATTGTGTCCATTATTCTTATAGGTAATCGTTTTCCAGGACTCTGTGGTCAGGCCAACGATATTGTAGTTTGCATAGCTCCAGATCTGGTTGTCCTGCTTTTCGCCGGCAACCGTATCTTCTGCGGAGAACGGCTGGTCAATGGTGGCGTAACCGGTGTTGGTGATAACGCCTTCTTTTTCCTGGCCGTCTTTTACAGTGGTAGCGAATTGTACGACGATGGCATAGTTCGGCTCCAGTTTTCCTTCTGTAACGCCTGTTCCTGTCACACTGGAAACATCCCAGCTGACAGAATCACCGTTGGCAGTGGTTTTGATTGTTGCACCAGTTCCGGTAACCATACCATATTCGTCCACAGCAAAGCTGCCGTCTGCCTTCAGCGGCACTACAAAACATTTTGTAGGGTAGCTGGTGTTGTCAAATTCATAGCAGCTGGGAAGATTATCTGTCAGCGTCACGTCAGTGAGATCCAGCCTGCCCAGTTCTTCCCCGTTCAGGGTAGCCTTGCCAGCGGTATCTGTTTCGCCCTTGCCGTTATAGAGGACTGCCTGCCAGATCAGGGTATCGCCAGCGGTGATATAGCCGTTTTCTACCTTCTGGACATCTGCGTTTTGATAGTCCTTTCCGGCATAGGAAGCTACTGCCAGTTTGGCGAAGCCGGGGGCGGGGGTGGTTTTGGTGAAGCTGATGTCCACCTTATCCTCCGGCGAGATCACACGGTCACTGCCGTCATTTTTGCCCTCCACCACTGTCACCTTGGAAAGGGTGTTTGTCAGTGTGACTTTTTTCGCCGTGCTGTTTGCCAGTTCCTGTGCCTTGTCGGCGGTCAGCTTGGCTTGGTAAGTCAACTTTACGCCACCGCCCCACTGATTTGCAAATTTTTCTGTGGAAACAAATGTAAAGGTCAGCGTCTGTCCAACTTGAGTTGCCTGAATGCCACTCAAAGCTGTAAAATTTGCAGTTCCCTCTACACTATCTGGCACATATTTCATGCCGTCCGGCAGCGTATCTTCTACAACGATCTTTTTCCCAGCATAGTCATTATTTGAACCAGAAAGTGCCAAGCTGTAACTAAATGTTTTCTGCTCCAGATCTGCCGCTGTCATATCAACGATATTGGTCGTTTTGTCCGCACTATTTGTCAGTGACTTTTTCGCCTCAAAAACAGTATTGCTTACTGGATTCAAAATCATGTCATGTGCATACCAAGTTACAGTTTTGTTTCCGTGTTCGTTTACAGTCAGACCGCCTACTGCGGTATAGTTATAGACACCTCTCTGTGTTCCGAACTTTGTTTCAAATGCACTTAATGTCTGCATCAATGCACTATTTTTCAGATCAGTACCATCACCAAACCCCTGAATTCCCCTTTTTTCAGAATCGTAGTCATTATTTGTATTAGTAACATCGTTTCCAAGTACCACGTATTCCACTGTCACTGATTCGCCAGCCGCCAGATTGATTCCCATAATATTAAAGGTTTCAACCGCATAGCCTCCACCATCAATTTTATTTTGCTCTACAGTAACAGTCTGAATTCTGGAGTCAGACGCATTGCCGTTAATTGCAACGACTTTCAGAACATCAGAAGCCTCCCATTTCAACGTTGTACCATAATCATATAAGTACAGGTTTTCCATGGTCGTGGTTCCGTTGTTGGTAAAAGTCGCCTGATATGTCAGCTTATCACCATTTACAATTTCTGTTGTATCATCTGCTGGTATACCATTTACTGCAATGATTTTCTTTTGCAAGCTATATTTGCTTAAATCTTCACCGCCGTAAATAGTATGCGTCGCAGTACCCTTTACTTCCGCACCTTCATATACTTTTGCGGTATTTGTCAGTGCTGCGGCTGTTGCAGAATCTTCCACATTTGCATATACTGTCAAAGTAATTGACTTTCCTTTTGGAACAGTAATCGTTCCGCCGGCAGTCAATGTTTTTGTATCAACGGAAGTAATATTTTCTGTGGTGCCGTCTGATAAGGTCAAAATGCCATATGCACCACTATTTTCACGGAATGTCATGCCGTCCGGCAAGATGTCCTCTATTTTCACATTTTCAGCATCTGCTTCACCGTTGTTTGCTACTGTAATTGTGTAAACAACATCTTTTGCAATGCCAAATGTGTAATTGCCGACATCTGCTGTCTTCGTAATCCCCAGCTGTGCTTTCGGTGTATCCGGTGTAAACTTCACTTCATTGGAAGGCTTGCCGTCTACCGTTGCTATGTTGGAAATTTCTCCGTCCACGCCGCCTTTGATTGTACCAGTTACCGTGATCTGCACCGTTTTTTCAGCCGGAACGTCAATTTTATCCGGAAAGTCTGTTCTTGTAACACCATCTACGGTATAAGTCATATTCTCCAGATTGTCTGACAGACTATCATCTAAAACAGGAACATCTTTCGCGTCCTTTGCACCGGAGTTGGTAATAGAAATGGTATAGGTTGCAGTCTGTCCGGCAATGTGGGGGTAGTACTTCTGTCCCAGATTCTTACCATTATAAGTTACATAGCCGCTCTTCACCGGCGTTTCGATCACTGCCTTGTCTTCCTTGACAGAGATCGTTGCCTTGGCTGTATTGTTGTTGCCGTCGGTTACTTCGTTGGTCAGGTTTGCAGTCTGGTCTTTGGAAACCTTGCAGACCACCTTTGCTGTCACCGTTGCACCGGCAGCGACATTCTGGAATGTCACGCTGTTTCCGGAAACAGTACCGTCTGCGGCTGTGATGCTCTCCAGTGTCATGCCGTCCGGAACGTTATCTGTCAGGGTGATATTTCCGGCAGCATCACCGGTATTCGAAGCGGAGATCTCAAATTCTACAGTATCCCCGTTCACGTAGTATGCTTTTCCATTTTGTACGGTTTTTCCAATACTGAACTTCGGCCCCTGCGGAGCAGAAACCTTCAGTTCCACGCTGTTTCCGCCGATGGTCGAGTAGCTGGCATCGTCACCGTAGGGCTTGCCGGAAACAGTCAGGCTGTTGGTGACCTTGCCGTCCGCGGTGCCGTTCATCTTCACGGTGCTGCTGTTCAGAGGCAGTGCCACGTTCAGATTGACTGCGGACATTTCTGCATTGGTGTTCTTGCTGTCCACGGTGAAGCTGATCTTGGCAGTGCTGCCGCTGACCTTTACACTCAGGTTGCCGGCGGTGTAGCCTGCTGTCGCAACGGCAGACTTGACGGCGTTTTCCACCGCAGTCTGTGCATCACCGGTAAAGGTCATTTCCGACAGTGAAATGGTGTCCTCGAATTTCAGGGACTGTACCCATTCCACGCCGCTTTTCTTGGAGGCGTTGTTCGCCGAAGCACTCAGGGTATAATTTACCGTAGTGCCGGCAGCCAGCTGTGCCGCTGTCAGGGCGTTTCTGTCCTCCGACTTGGACGCACTCCACTGCCGTTCTGCCTTGGCAGTAATTGTACTGCTGGCATTCTTGCCTGTGCTGTCCTGTACGATCTTTACGGTCGAGGTCGTTCCGCCTGGGGTCTTTCCGTTCTGGAACTTCGCCTGCAGCCGGACCTGTTTGGTCTGACCGTTGTCAATATCAAAGGCGATATACCGGCTGCCGTCGCTGTTGACATGCAGGATATACCCATTATAAACGGCACCGTCCCTGAAGCCGTTTCCGGCAAAGTTCGGCAGCAGCAGATTCTTGTCGGTGATCTCGATCCGATAAGAATCCATCTCTCCTTCATTGACGTTGTTTCCGGAGATCGTCGACATTAGATAGAACACATCTCCCGTATTCACTTCATCAATCGGATTATACTTGCTGTCCCGAAATTCGACACTGGCGTTTGTCAGTACCAGCGGTCCGCCGGATCGTCCGTTATTGTCTGCCGATACCGGAAACAGCATCGACGGCAGGCAGGTCACGATCATCAGGACTGCCAGCAAGACACTGATGACTCTTGTACGCAGGTGTCTTGTCTTTTCTGTCTGCATAAAAAAACTCCTCTCATTGCGGGAACGCTGCACGCAGTCTGTTTTGCATTCTTTCGTGCAAACTTTATGCGGCGTTTCCTCAGATTTTTTGCACGGGGAAACCGGTTCCCTGTGCAGATTTGCACCGTGGCAGCAACATCGACAAAAACGATATACATACCACATTTTTTACGGCAATTTCCACTAACTCCGCTACTTTTTAACCATTCAATTGTTTCCACAATCAAAAGAATATTTTGGCGTAAATCACGAAAATCGCTCTGATACAACTTTATTATACTGATTATCTGTGAAGTTTTATATCACTTTTTGTGTAACGTTTGAAAAGTCAGGGGAAGAATCAGGAAGTCTGTTCAAACTGCTTTCTGATTCTCCAAATTTTGCAGCGGCATCTCCGGCGAATGGCTGTCCGAATTTACCCGCGTGCAACTTCTTTCAATCACATATGACGAATCACGCCATTGTTTTTTCAAATATTTCGTGAAAAAAGCTATTGCAACCTTGCCCAAAATCCGGTATAATAAATAGTGGGGATGTTCCAGAGGAAACGGAACAGTCCGCAGTATGGCAAATCGAAGCCAGCACTGATAAATGGCACGCCTATGCCAAATGCATTGAGGAGGATATTATGGTAGCAAAAACAACAGAAAATCCCCAGAGAGAAGAATTAAAACAAAAATTCGTAGACCGACTTCAGCTGGAGTGCAGCGTTTCTCCGGACGAAGCTTCTGACAAGCAGATCTATCAGGTGCTGTCTGCCCTGATGGTCGAAAAGCTGAAGCACAAGCGGCAGCATTTTATCAATAAAACCAATTCCGTCGGCGGAAAGAACGTTTACTATCTGTCCATGGAATTCCTGATGGGTCGTTCCCTGAAGACCACCCTGTACAATCTGGAACTGGCAGATGATGTCCGTGCGATCCTGCAGGATTATCACATCAACCTGGACAGCATTTTCGAGTGCGAACCGGACGCTGGTCTGGGCAACGGCGGTCTGGGCCGTCTGGCAGCATGCTATCTGGACGCAATGGCAACACAGGAAATCCCTGCGACCGGTCACTCGATCTGCTATGAGTACGGTATCTTCAAGCAGATTCTGGAAGACGGCTGGCAGACCGAAGAACCGGACAACTGGCTGCCGGGCGGCAGCGTATGGCTGGATCCGAAGCCGGACGAAGCCATTGAAGTCCACTTCGAGGGCAACGTACAGGAATACTGGCAGGATTCCTATCACTATATTTCCCATGTCAACTACAACACCGTTATTGCGATCCCGTATGACATGTATGTTTCCGGTTACGGCAGTGCCGGCGTTTCTACCCTGCGTCTGTGGAAGGCACAAGCACCCAGCTTTGACATGAAGGAATTCAACGAGGGCAACTATGAACAGGCTCTGTCCCGCAACTCCATGGCAAATGCGATCTCCAAGGTACTGTACCCTAACGACAACCATCTGGAGGGCAAGTCCCTGCGTCTGCGTCAGCAGTACTTCCTGTGTGCCGCAGCTATCGGCGACATTGTCAACCACCACATGAACGTATACGGCACACTGGAAAACCTGCATGAAAAGGTAGCGATCCACATCAACGACACACACCCGACACTGGCAATTCCAGAACTGATGCGTGTGCTGCTGGACGACTGCGGCTATACATGGGATCGTGCATGGCACATCGTCACCAACACCTTTGCCTACACCAACCACACCGTTATGGCAGAGGCTCTGGAAAAGTGGGACGTGAATCTGGTCAAGCAGATCGTGCCGCGTATCTTCCAGATCATCGTGGAGATCAACAACCGCTACTGTGCCGGTCTGATGGAACGCAACGGCGGCGACAGTGCAAAGACCACCCGCATGTCTATCATCAAGGACAACCAGATCCACATGGCTACCCTGTGCGTCATGGCTTCTCACAGTGTCAACGGCGTTTCCAAGCTGCACTCGGAGATCATCAAGGACAGCGTATTCCACGAAGAATATCTGGATACACCGAACAAGTTCAAGAATGTCACCAACGGTATCGCATACCGGAGATGGCTGTATCAGTCCAATCCGGGTCTGACCCAGCTGCTGCGTGACAAGATCGGCGACGGCTTCCTGAAAGACGGCAGCGAGCTGAAAAAGCTGGACGTTTTTGCAGACGACAAGGCTGTTCTGGAACAGCTGCGGAAGATCAAGAAGGAAAACAAGCAGCGTTTCGCCAAGTATGTCAAGAAAAAGAGCGGTCTGGTTCTGGACACCGACAGCATTTTCGATGCTCAGGTAAAGCGTCTGCACGAATACAAGCGGCAGCACCTGAATGCTCTGCACATTCTGGCACAGTACAACGCCCTGCTGGAAAATCCGGATATGGACTTTACTCCCAAGACCTACATCTTCGCCGCAAAGGCTGCTCCGGGCTACTATCTGGCAAAGCAGATCATTAAGATGATCTGGGCTCTGTCTGAGGAAATCCGCAAGAACCCCCGCATTTCCGACAAGCTGTCTGTATACTTCCTCGAAAACTACTGTGTTACCATGTCTGAACTGCTGATGCCGGCCTGCGACATCTCCGAGCAGATCTCTCTGGCAGGCACAGAGGCTTCCGGTACCGGCAACATGAAGCTGATGCTGAACGGTGCCATTACACTGGGTACACTGGACGGTGCAAACATCGAGATCGGCGATGCAGTTGGTCCGGAAAATATCCTCATCTTCGGCATGAAGACCGAGGAAGTCAACACCCTCAAGGCCCGCGGCTATCGTCCGGAGGACTATTACAACAACAATCCGGTCATCAAGAGCTGTATCGACCGCATGTATGCCGGCATCAACGGCTGCAAGTTCACTGAAGTGGCAGACTCTCTGCGGACACTGGATCCGTACATGGTTCTGGCAGACTTCGACAGCTATTGTCAGGTACAGGAACACAGTTCCAAGCTGTACACCGACAAGGACACATGGACCAAGATGTCCCTGCACAACATTGCCAACGCAGGCATCTTCTCCGCAGACCGTGCTGTAAACGAGTACGCAAAGGATATTTGGAATATCTGAGGACTGGGGAATCTCTCCCGGAACTGATATAATCTGACGAAAACGGAGCAGCACAAACCCTGCTCCGTTTTCTTGAATGAACGAATTGTGCGGTATTGCCTACAATTTGCATATTCTCACTTCACAAAGAAAGGAGCATCTCTGTATGCGTTATTTTTACAACAGCTGGGATTCGGCGTATAAGTCGCACTTCGGTGCCATTGCCAGAAACCAGAGCTGTCAGTTCACCATTCGCCTGCCGGAAGAAACGCCGCTGGACTTTTCTCCGGTGCTGGTGGTTTTCCGCACCGGCTTCAAGGAACGTTTTCTGCCGATGAACGTGAAAGAACACGAAAACGGCTATGTCACATACACCACAGATCTCATTCCCAAGTACTCCGGCGTACACTACTACTATTTCTCCTACACCTCCAACGGTGTGCGGCACTATATCAAGCGGGGCGATGCCTGCCACGGCACACTGGATCAGGGAGAAATGTTCCAGCTGACAGTCTACAGCGAGGACTATCAGACACCCCAGTTCCTCAAGGGCGGCGTGATGTATCAGATCTTCCCCGACCGCTTTTGCAGCAGCGGCAAGATGCATGACAATGTGCCCTCTGACCGCGTGATGCGGGAATGGGGAGAACTCCCCTACTACAAGCCCGACCAGAACGGACACGTCTGGAACAACGACTACTTCGGCGGCGATCTGGACGGTATCCGCAGCAAGCTGGACTATCTGAAAGATCTGGGCGTGACCTGCATCTATCTGAACCCGATCTTCGAATCCCACGAGAACCACCGCTACAACACCGCCAATTACCGGAAGGTAGACCCGCTGCTGGGCACCAACGAGGACTTTCGGGAACTGTGTAAGGCTGCCAAAACCCGCGGCATTTCGGTAATTCTGGACGGCGTATTCTCCCACACCGGTGCAGACAGCATCTATTTCAACAAGTTCGGCCGCTATCCCACCCCCGGTGCGTATCAGTCCGAAAAGAGCCCCTATTACTCCTGGTATCACTTCTGGGGCAACAAGGAATATGAGTCGTGGTGGGGCATTGACACCCTCCCCAACGTGGACGAGAACAACCCCAGCTATACCAAGTACATCTGCGGCGATGACGGCGTACTGGACTACTGGCTCAGTCTGGGGGCTGCCGGATACCGTCTGGATGTTGCCGACGAACTGCCGGACGAATTTCTGGACAACCTGCGTGCCTGCGTCAAGAAGTTTGACGAGGAAAAGATCGTCATCGGCGAGGTCTGGGAAGACGCTTCCAACAAGGAGGCGTATGGTGTCAAGCGGCGGTATCTGCTGGGCGACCAGCTGGACAGCGTGATGAACTACCCGTTCCGCGAGGCAATTATTGCTTACATGAAGGGCGAAGCTGCCACCACATTCCGCGACCGCATCATGGGCATTCTGGAGAACTATCCCAAGTGCACTGTCGATGTGCTGATGAACTTCGTTTCCACCCACGACATCGAACGGGCGATCAACCGGTTCGGCGGGCAGCCCTGCGACGACAAGAGCAAGGACTGGATGGCATCGAATGAACTGTCGCCGGAGGAATACGAACGCGGCAAGACGCTCCTGAAAGGGGCTATGGTATTGCAGTTCTTCCTCCCCGGTGTACCCAGCATCTACTACGGCGACGAAGCCGGCTTGCAGGGCTGGAAGGATCCGTTCAACCGCCGCTGCTATCCGTGGGGACAGGAGGACACCGAGCTCATCGACTACACCCGCCAGCTGGCAAAGATCCGGCGGGAACACCCTGCATTTGCAGAGGGTGCTATGGAATTTCTGGTGCTGGAGGACAATGTTGTGGGATTTGCCCGCTATATTCCGGAAAATGGCTCCAGTGCTGTGATCCTGCTGAACCGCAGCGGGGATACCGCAATGGTTTCGCTCCGCGACAAGGCATTCGGCCGCTATGCATTCAGCACGGTCATCAGCGGCATCTGCGACGGTGATGCCGTGATCCTGCCGAAGAACAGCTATGCCGTAATCAGTGCCGTCCGCACCAATGTGCCGAATGCACGATAACAAACACAGTGTTTCCCTAGACAATCACCGCGAGGGCAGCCGAAAGGCTGCCTTTTGCTTTTATCTTTTCACGTGCTCTGATTCGACAAATTTTCTATAGTTTGATTTGAAAATTGATTGTTTGGCAATGCAAAACTTTTCTTTTTTCGAAAGTGGTGAAAAAGGCTTTACAAGTGCCCGAAAATGTGATATACTAATGAAGTCGCCAATCGAGGTGTGGCTCAGTTTGGTAGAGCACTACGTTCGGGACGTAGGGGCCGCAAGTTCGAATCTTGTCACCTCGACCAATTGCAGAAGGCTGAATTACGAAAAAAGCTCGTAATTCAGCCTTTTTTCGTTACCTGGGGTGTTTTGCGAAAAACAGGTTTTTTCCCAAAATGGCAAGTAAATACGGGCAAATGGCAAGTAAAATGGCAAGTGGAAAACGGTCAGTTTGTGCCAGTTGTTGGAATTTTTGGAGTTGCCTAGCGTTGTCCAATCAAGAAAGAAGGCAAATGGATTTGAACAAAAATATGAAAAGCATACAGCCTATAGACCCCGTCATTAGACTTCCAGCCTATCCGAATCAAAGGCAATACCGTGCAAAGTCACCAGACGCTCTTTGTGCGGTATTGCCTTAAAATAAAATAGGCAAAGGATTTGTCACTGCCAATCGCAGCAAGTCCTTTGCTTTTTATTATTTCCGTTCCGACCGCCTGTGATTTCTGTACTCCTTAGGCGTCATTCCATAGAGTGCCTTAAATTTGCGGCAAAAATATCCCACATTTTCAAAGCCTGCTGCCTGAGCTATAACGAAAACGCTGTTTTCAGTTTCCGTAAGAAACTTGGCAGCACGCTTCAAACGATATTCCAGAGCATAATTAATGGGCGATGTATGCAGATAGCTTTTAAAAATATTCAGCACACTGCTTTTGCTTATAGAAACAGATCTTGCAATGTCTTCCAAGGTTATCCGACGATAATAGTTTTTGTGGATATGCTGCATCATTATCTGCAGCTGTGCTTGTGCCTGTGCGGAGGTTTTGTTTATGTTTTGAGTGTCGTTCCAACTTATGCTTTCGTAAATCTGCCCCCATAGCTTCATAATAAGTTCGGTTGTTTTCAGTTCGGATATGCTTTTCGATTCCTGTATGGCAAACACATTTCGTATTGTATCAAGCATCTCACATTGCTTTTCATCTGTCGGCGATATTATCAGGCATTCAACCGAGGACATAAGCACAGGCTTTATATATTTGCGGTATATCAAACTGTTTTCTGCGGCTATCAGAAGCGGAGAAAAGACCATATTGGGAATAATTGTACTTTCGCTGCTCTCAAACCGATGTATCACCTGTGTGTTGATGAAAATTGCTTCCCCTGTGTTAAGCACATATCTGCTGCTGCCCACAAAAAAATCTGCCGTCCCATTTTCTACAAGCACAAACTCAACCTCGGGGTGCCAGTGCCAGTCAATACAGTGCAGGTCAAAGAGCCATATATCCTCATAATAATATCGAAAGGGATATTCCTCACTGCCGTGACTTATGGTTTCACGAAGAGTTTCGTCAGTGATGATCTTTGCGTAGCCGTCGTTTAGGTTTTTCAAATTTATCCTCCATTTTTGCGATATAGTGTAATAAAAATGCGATATTGTACATTGAAATATGCCGTTTGTTATGATATGATACAATTATATCAAAAAGCGAAAGGAATGTCAAGATGAATTACAGAAAAACTCTTATTGCCTGTTATCTTGGATTTGTTACACAAGCTATTACAGCAAATTTTGCACCGCTGCTATTTCTCACATTCCACAATGTTTACAATATCCCTCTCGGAAAAATTGCGCTCATATCATCCGTTTTCTTTATCACCCAGCTTATTGTGGATATTCTCTGTGCAAAGTTTGCGGACAGAATAGGCTACCGCAGATGCGTTGTGGGTTCTCAGCTGTTTTCGGCAGCAGGACTTCTGGGACTTGCGTTTCTTCCTCAGATAATGCCCGACCCGTTTATGGGAATAATCATCAGCACAATTGTATATGCGGTGGGCAGCGGTCTTACGGAGGTGCTTGTCAGCCCTATCGTTGAATCCTGTCCCTTTGAGCATAAAGAGGCGGCAATGAGTTTGCTCCATTCCTTTTACTGTTGGGGCTCGGTAGGAGTTATCCTGCTTTCCACAGTATTTTTCTCGGTGTTCGGTATAGGCAATTGGAAATGGCTTGCTTGTATCTGGGCAATAATTCCGCTGTATAATATGTTTAATTTCATCACCTGTCCCATTGAACACCCTGCCGAGGACGGGCAAGGTATGAGTATCGGAAATCTTTTAAAAACCCCCGTGTTCATTATTTCCATACTGCTGATGATATGTGCGGGAGCGTCGGAGCTTTCAATGGCACAGTGGGCATCTGCATTTGCGGAATCTGCTTTGGATCTTTCAAAGGCTATGGGAGATATTGCCGGGCCTTGCCTGTTTGCGGTGACTATGGGTATAAGTCGCTCACTGTACGGAAAATACGGCGACAGGCTTGACCTAATAAAATTTATGATAGGCTCAGGCATGCTTTGCCTGATATGCTATCTTGTTGCTTCCCTGTCGGATATTCCCATGCTTGGGCTTGCAGGTTGTATAATATGCGGCTTTTCCGTTGGAATTATGTGGCCTGGAACCATAAGCATCTGTTCGGGGAAAATGCCCTCAGGCGGCACAGCAATGTTTGCCCTTCTTGCCATGGCAGGCGACCTTGGCGGTGCAATAGGTCCGGGTATCGTAGGAAACATTTCACAAAGTGCAGGAGATGATATTCGCAAGGGCGTGCTTGCAGGCTGTATTTTTCCACTTGTGCTTGTTATTCTGACTTTTGTGATTTCCAAAAATGTCAATAAAAACAGGCAGGAATGAAAGAGTATGACTATAAGGCAATACCGTACAAAGAGCGTCTGACGACTTTGTGCGGTATGTGCTTGCAAAGTCCCGTCACATTTCACAAAAATGCTCGTGAATACAGCAAGTATTCACGAGCATTTTTGTTTCATATGACGAAAAATTTGACAACGCATCTGTCGCACAATCTTTGTGCGGTATTGCCCTGAATCAGTACAATGTGATTCATATCGATATCCAGCAGTTTGTCAGCAAATATCCTGTGATAAAAGACATGGTGGCACGCTTAACAAAGGAATTGTTGTTTGATGTGAAAATGGAAATGCCGGATGTTACATTGTTTGATGAAACAGACTTGGTAAGGACATCAAAAGATATTTTTTCGCAGAAACGGGAAAAGTTTATCTTTATCATTGACGAATGGGATTCCATTTTCCGGGTACATCGGGATAATGCAACTGCTCCAAAGGAATATCTGGATTTTCTGCGGGATCTTCTGAAAGGGCAGCCCTATGTGGCACTTGCCTATATGACAGGCATTC
>ENA-OPCM01001503-OPCM01001503.1-human-gut-metagenome-genome-assembly--contig:-NODE-1503-length-15253-cov-3.653310_pt1 | contig 15253 bp, 8 predicted proteins | sample MGYA00241252_ERZ501484 | MGnify/ENA primary metagenome ERZ501484 (study PRJEB25962, sample SAMEA2042583) | human gut metagenome | biome: human gut; feature: human-associated habitat; material: faeces...
GTTTCAATTAGTAGCCTAATTAATATGTCCAATATTTTGGGTGCACATCATTTGGCTTGTCTTTTTATTTTGTACTTTAATGTATTTTTTATTCATTAGCTAAAAATATTGTAAACCAAAAAAATATTTTATATAATATACAAGTATTTTTTCTAAGAGCCTTTTTTATTTATCATTCATATTTCTTAGAAAATAAATTTTACATAAAGGAGTTTTGGATATGAACTTATCTGTAAAAATTTTCATCTCTTTAATTTTATCCGTAATTGTTGGTCTTATCCTTGGCGAAGAAAATTTACCATGGCTCAAAGCTTATCTTGCGCCATTTGGTACAATGTTCATCAATTTAATCAAAATGATTATTGTACCTGTAGTATTAGCATCTTTAGTTTGTGGTGTTGCTAGTCTAGGTGATACAAAAAAACTCGGTCGCATTGGTATCAAAGTTGTTTTGTTATATTTAGTAACAACTGCTGTTGCTCTTATCATTGCCCTTGGTTTAGCTTCTGTTTTACAACCTGGTTTAGGTATGGATTTAGTAGCTGAAAAAGCTCCTGATATTAAAGAAGCTCCCGGTTTTATGGACGTTTTAGTTGGTATGATACCATCTAATCCTATCATGACTATGGCAAAAGCTGATATGCTTCCTCTCATTGTGTTTGCATTAGCTATTGGTATTGGTATCACTGCTGTAGGCAAAAAAGGTCAGCCACTTCTCACATTCTTTGATTCCTTAGCAGAAGTAAGTTATAAATTAATCTCCATGATTATGAACCTTGCACCTTATGGTGTATTTGCTCTTTTAGTACCAGTAGTTGCTGCTAATGGTCCAAAAGTTTTATTACCACTTTTATCCGTTATCGTTACTGTTTATATCGGTTGCATCATTCATGCACTTGTTGTATACTCTTCCATCGTTTCTACACTTGGTAAAATGAGTCCTTTGAAGTTCTTTAAAGGTATGACAGAAACAATGCTCTTAGGTTTTACAACTTGTAGCTCCGCTGCTGCACTTCCTGTAAATATGAAAAACTGTACAGAAAATCTTGGTGCTAATAAATCCATTGCTAGCTTCGTACTTCCTTTAGGTGCAACTATCAATATGGACGGAACAGCTATTTATCAAGGTGTTTGCGCTATCTTTATCGCTAATGTTTATGGTATCGATTTAACAGCAGGTCAAATGCTTATGATCGTCTTAACTGGTACACTTGCTTCTGTAGGTACTGCTGGTGTTCCTGGTGCTGGTGTTATCATGCTTGCACTCGTATTACAGACTGTAGGTCTTCCTATGGAAGGTCTTGCACTCGTTGCTGGTATTGACCGTGTATTAGATATGATCCGTACTTGTCTTAATATTACAGGTGATGCTGCTGTAACTATCGCAGTAAGCCAAACAGAACGAAGTAATAATTAAATCTACTAAAAAACAAAGACACTAGAAATAATCTAGTGTCTTTTATTATGCCCTAAAATTCATTTTAATATACTGTAGAAATTACTTTTCCTAGACTATCAGCCAAATCTTCTAAGTCTTCAAGATTTTCTTCTGATGCTAAAAATAAAGTGAAAATATCTGGACTTAAATCTATCATACCAATACAAATATCTTCATCAAACCATTTACTATCAAGATATTTACACCAATTTATAATATTTTCATCATCAATAAAGTCCATTTCTTCATTGTAATAATCGTACTCATCATCTTCATTATAGTCATATTTATCTATTTCATAATCTTCTTCTTCAAACTTACTATCCAAAGCTAGATTATATTCTTTAAAAGTTCGCAAACTCTTCAGGCTCCAACCAAAATCAGTAATACTACAATCTTCTTGTATTTGCATTACATAATTATTTCTGACTAAAATATTCACTGTAACTAGCCATTGCAAATCTTCTACAGAATCATATTTTATACTGATATTGCGCTCTTCAAACTCTTCTAAATGCTCTTGTGCATATGCTTCTATATTATCGATACTCTCTTCTATTTCCGCTAATACATCATCATCATTACCGCTTATAATTCGCGCTATCTCTAATAAAGTTTTTGCCTTTTCCATTTGTATCCCTCTTTTTCTATTTAATTACTAATTTATTAATTCACTATATAAATAAAAAAATCCTGTTAATTTAAAAAACATTTTAGCTATGATATAATATATATTAACTAATATTTATTTTTAATTAATTTAAATTATAGGAGTGATTTTTATTTTATATATAGGTAACCATTTATCTTCTTCAAAAGGTTTTTTACAAATGGGTAAAGAAGCTTTAAGTTTAAATGCTAATACATTTTCTTTTTTTACTAGAAATCCTCGTGGTAGCAAAGCCAAAGATATAGACGATAATGATGTACAACAATTTTTAGCACTAGCCAAACAATATAAATTCCATAAATTAGTAGCTCATGCACCTTATACATTAAATCCATGTTCCAATCGTGAAGAAGTGCGCGAATTTGCTCGTCAAACAATTGCTGATGATTTACTTCGCATGGAAAAATTGCCTCATAATTATTATAATTTCCACCCAGGAAATCACTTAGGGCAAGGCATAGATTTCGCCATCAAAGCTATCAGTAATTGCTTAAACGAAGTGATGTGGTCTAAACAGCAGACTACTGTTTTATTAGAAACTATGGCAGGAAAAGGCACTGAAGTTGGCAAAACTTTTGCTGAACTTCAAGCGATTATCGAGCGTATTAATTTACAAGATAAAATAGGTGTATGCCTTGATACTTGTCATATTTGGGACGGCGGTTATGATATTGTAAATAATTTAGATGATGTCCTAGCTGATTTTGATAAAATAATCGGTCTTGATAAATTAAAAGCTATACATTTAAATGATAGTAAAAATGACTTAAACACTCATAAAGACCGCCATGAAAAAATCGGTCAAGGTAAAATAGGTCTTGATGCTATCATAAAAATTATAAACCACCCACAATTGAAACATTTGCCATTTATTTTAGAAACACCAAATGACCATGATGGATATGCTCAAGAAATAGCTTTATTGCGTGCTAATTTCAATTAAATATAAATAAAAAAAGTATCTTTTTCTAACTGAAATATAAGTCAGAAAAAGATACTTTTTATTTTACTTATTTATCTTGTTTGCCAATGAGCTAATGCTCCTGTAAACTCATTCAATTTAAATGAATTTGCTACAGCTTTATCAATGAAATTTTGAGCATTTTCAAAGGCTTGATGGATATCTAAACCTTTAGCAAGTCCTGCTGTTATTGCTGCGGAAAAAGTGCAACCAGCACCGCTATTATAGATATTTTTCATCTTAGCTTTTTTCTGGATAGTAAATTCTTTACCATCAAATAAGACATCTACCATATAATCGCCATCTACGCGACTACCAGATTTTATAATGACATTTTTTGCACCGAGTTTATTGATTTTTACACAAGCTTCTTTAATATCTTCTACAGTTTCCACTTTTTCCATACCTGCAAGATAAGCAGACTCTACTGTATTTGGTGTTATTACATCAGCTTTTTTCACCAATAAAGATTTTATTGCTTCGGCTGCTTCTGGTACCATGATAGCATCGATACCTTTACAAACCATTACAGGGTCGATTACTACATTTTTAAAATTATATTTATCTATGGATTTCGCTACTAATTCTACAAGAGCAGCTGAACCTAACATACCTGTTTTCATGGCATTAATGCCAATACCTTCACCAACAGTTGCAATCTGACGTTCAATAGTAGGCAAATCTATAGGAAAGATATCATGAGCCCAATCTTTTGGATTTTGTGCCACAATTACAGTTAGTGCCACCATTCCATAAACGCCCATCTCTTCAAAAGTCTTTAAATCGGCTTCCATGCCAGCTCCACCAGAAGTATCAGAACCTGCTATAGTCAAAGCTTTATAATTTTCTAATGCCATAATTTATCACCTTTAAATATAAATTATTTTTAATAAGATGTTTTAAATTATAAAATTCTACTATTCCAAAGTCAACAAAATCACATAAAAAAGTGGATATTGTATCGATACAATACCCACTATAACTATTATTTTCCTAAAATTATTTGCTCCATAATAAATTCATAATTTTAGCATATTCTTCTTCTAAATTTTTAACAATAGTATCTGTAATAGCTATAATTAATTCGCTATCTTGTTTTACACCTAATATACAAGTATCTAAATAAATACCTGTTTCGTTTGTATAATACTTAAAAGATTTATATTTAGCATTTAATTCATCAAAATAAGCCAATAATTTATCTTTGTTTTGTACACTTGGTGCAACCTGTACTCTAATTAACCCATAAATACTATCATCTAAAATTATTCCCATTGGTAATAATTGACCATTTATATTTATTGATGAATGAAATACTACGGCATTAAATTTATCATTTTCTACTTCTTCTACTCTAAAGCAAGTTATATTCTTTTCATCTAAATAGTCTTTAAAATTTTGTGCTTTCTCATTCATAATAAAATACCTCACATTCATTTATGTAAGCTAAATCCTAAAAAAAGATTTAGCTTACATTTTTATACTTATTTTTAAATTATGCTTCTTCTACAGCTTCATCAAGAGGAATAGCACCATCAACAAAATTAAATTCTGCTTTACGTTCTTTAAAGTCACGGTTTCTATCCCATGGAGCATCTTTATATAAATGACTCCAATTTTTATAGTCATTTATATCAATTGGTTTTAATACAGTTAAATCACCTGTACTAATTGTAACATCATAATTATTAAAGATATCATCTTCTGTACCAGATGGATAGAATGTACCGTCAATAATTACACCAATAACGCCATCATGTTTACCTGATTGGTCTAAAATAGTATCATCATCTAAACCAAAGTTAATATCGAAATCATTTGGATTATCTCCATTTGCCCATCCATCAACAGTTCCGCCATAATTTGGATTATCTCCAACAGTAGTATTAGAATCATCAACTGTAATTGTTAAATGTCCCTTATCTACTGTAGATTTTCCATTATTAACTGTAATATTATAGTTATTTTCTATTCCTTCTAGACCACTTATATTACCTGTCCAAGTGTAGCTTCCTCCTGCATTATTTGTATGTGTATTTTCATCTTTTAATGCAGTATCATTTGTCATTGTTACACCAATATTTGCTGTATCTCCATTTGTTAATCCTGTTACACTGCTTACTCCATAACCATTTAAATTTGGTGTTCCATATTTATGATTTACATCATTTAAATCTATTGTCAGACCTGCTTTACTTACTGTGGATTGCCCTTTATTAACTGTAATAATATAGTTATTTTCTAATCCTTCAATACCACTGACACTGCCTGTCCAAGTATAAATTCCACCTGCATTATTTGTATGTTTATTATTATCTTTTAAGGCATCATCTTTAGTCATTGTTACAGTTAATTTATCTTCAAATGCTTCATCACCATTTGTTAATCCTGCTACTTTATCTTTATCTATTCCATAGTCGTTTAAGTTTGGAGCACCATATTTGTGACTTACATTATTTAATCCTACTGTTAAAGTTGCTGGTGTTACTTGAATGCTACCACCTGTAGTAGTTGTATCTAATTTATAGTTTCCTTTTTCATTATTAGTTAATGATATCTTGCCTACAACTAAACTATTTCCATATATTCCAACATCTGCCGTAACCCTATTATCTCTATTTTGATCATAAGCACTATCATTTTTATAATCTAAAGTAATATTACCTAAATTAATATTTACATCATCACCATATACGATACCATTTAAAATATCTGTATTATTATTAGGTTTTTGTAAAATTAATCCTTTATTATCTTGATTACCATAAACAATAGTTGCTAATAAATCTTTTAGAGTCAAAGTTTTTGGTGTTACCTTAGAAATAGCCCCATCATTATCATTTTTTAATTCATAATTGCTAGATAAACTGCCAAGAGTTACCGTTCCATTCCAAGTATAACTGCCAACATCTTTGGTTTTATCTCCAACTAAAGCACTATCACTATCAACACTAAAGCTTAAAGATTTTAATTCCTCTATCATCGCAGGTGTTAAATTATCAACATTATAAGTAAAACCATATCCTCCATTATTAATAATGTCTAAACTTCCATAGATACGTTCAATATCATTTAATGTTATATCAATCTGTGCTTTTTCAATACCTGTTGATAAATCAATATCATAACCAAGATTATTAGGATTAAATGTATCACCTGCACCACTAGAAGCAATCTGTCCAGAATATAACCAATCTGTGTATATATCTGCATCTTTATGGCTATTGGAACCCATTAAACCGGCAGCATTATGGGCATCAAATTCTTTAACTGATAAATCTGTAAGCATTCCATCTGCTATTGCTCCACTAATATTTACAGATTGCTCGTTACCATTATATACAAAATCAGGTTTTTTGCTAGGATCATATTTTACACTTGTTAAAAATACTTTTAATACTTTATATTTATTACCATCTTTTGTATATGTTTTCCAAATAGAAGTTTTACTATAATCATTACTATTTTCTTTACCCGTACCTACAAGATTATCTACACTGTCATTTACTTTAGTAGTACTATAAGCATTAGTTAATGTACCATTTGTATTATCACCAATTATTGCACCAACGTTATCTTTACCATTAATAGTATTAGTATTTTCTCCAGTAACTGTCATAATAGTATTAAATACTTCTTTTACAGTACCTTCATTAGTACCTACAATACCGCCCACATTAGTGCTATCACCAGCAACAATATTTCCTGTATTATATCCAGCAGTTAAACTACCAGTATTTTTACCAATTAAGCCACCAATATTAGAACCATTGCCTGTAGCTGTAATAGTACCATTATTATAAATCTGATATTTATAGTAATGACTAGCTTCATCTCTACCACCTTCAATAGTTCCGCTATTGATACCAATTAAGCCACCAACATTATTTACACCACTTACTTCACCTTTTACTTCATTTTTAAGTGAAGAATGATCAATATTGCCTGTATTTTCACCAAAAATGCCACCTGTGCCAGATAATGTGCCTGTTGTGTCTGCTTTTCCTGTTACTGTTCCTGAATTAGAAAGCTCTGCATATTGTATATTAGCTTCATTTTTGCCAAAAATGCCACCTGCTCCGCCAGCTTCCGCTTTCACTTCGCCTTCATTTTTTATGACAATAATATTATCTTTATCTCCTACATTACCATTATCTTTAGTTGTGATTTTAGCATTTTTAGTATTTAGACCAGCCACACCACCTACATAATCTTTACCAGTAACTTTGCCTTCGTTACTGTTACCAGCTCCAGATAATATACCATCATTTTGCCCTGCGATACCGCCTACAAAAGTAGCTCCACTAGCATTGATGTTACCACTATTAGTAGCATTAGTAATAATACCCTTTTCAGTATTTATTCCTGTTACGCCACCAAAATACTCAGCTGTTTTACTTTTATCTTTTACATTTAAAACAATATCATTATTTACATTTTTAATAATACCATTATTTTTTCCAGCAATACCACCTACATAATTTTGACCAGTAATGCTACCACGATTAATTAAATTTGTGCCTTTAGAACCATCAGTATCTTCTGTATTTGATATATTACCATTATTTTCACCGGCTATACCACCTACATATTTTTCACCAATGATATTAGCAGAACTATCATTTGTTAAATTTGTAAGTGTAACACCTTTATCATTACTACTACCATTACTACCTACAAGACCACCTACATAGTTAACGCCTGTAATTACTCCATTATTTCTACCATTAGATATATTACCAGTTGTGCTACCTACAAGACCACCTGTATAACTACCTTCAGCTGTAACACTTGCACCGTTTACAATTAAAGATATTTCACCAGAGTTTGTACCAGCGATACCACCTACATTACTTGAGCCTTTAACAATACTTTCATTGTAAGCATCATTTAAAGTACCACTATTTAAACCAGCAATACCACCTGCTGTTGTTAATGCTCCACCAGAATTTGCATTTTTTCCAGCAATAACACTATCTCTAGATGTAGCATTATCAACTGTACCATTATTAGTACCTACTACACCACCTGCTGCTCCAACATTTACAAATATATTATCGGTATTATCAAAAGGAGTACCATCTAAGCTAGCACTATTTACACTACCTAAAGCTTCTACTGTATTACCAAGTGTAGTTACATTATCAATTTTACCATTATTAGTACCTGCAATAGCACCTACATTATCATAACCTTTAAAAGTGGAAGAATATACTTTTAAGTTCTTAATAGTGCCCGCATTTACACCAAATACACCTACATTATCATTAGAATTAGAACTACTTACATTTAAACCAATAATACGATTTCCTCTACCATCAAATTTACCAGTGAAAACTGTACCACTGCCACCAATAGCTTGGTAATCTTTTACATCTGTAGCATTAATATCATTTTTAAGAGCAAAATTATAAGATAAAATCTTACTATTTATATTTTGATTAGCATAATCCTGTATACCTTCTAATTGTTCTCCATCAGCTACCCAAATATAAGTTACATTTTTACCTGATAGCGGTTTATCGTCTTTATCTTTAATATTAAGATTGCTTAATTCTGTTGATAAAGTATTACCGCCTTGGTCATATTTATTTAAATTAAATGATGAACCATCCCATAAATCAACAGTGATTTTTGCGTTATCTGTACCTTTAAAATTAATAGATTTATTATCACTAAAGGATTTTAAGAAATTATGCATTCTACCTTTAATAATAGCATCACTAATAGCACTTTCTGTTGCATTACTGTTTAATTTATGACTAGTTTTATCAATATACTCATTAAATAAATAATTAGCAAAAGCCGTTAATTGATCAGGGTTTAAATCAATTTTAGTTTCTAAATTATTTATAATAGTTTTTATGCTATCTGCATTATTTAAATTTCCATCATTATCTACTAAAGCTTTATATAAATTATTAGTATATTGTTTTAAGCTTACTTTACCTATATTGGAAATATCTACTATGATTTCACCCGTACTATCTGCTGTAGCATTTAAATTTCCACCTATGACCATATCACTATCAACATAGACATTACTACCTGATAGACTTACATTTCCTTGTGTATCAATAATGCCTTTTTCCATATTGCCATAGTAGATATTTACATCGCCATCTGTAGCGGTAATAGAAATATCTCCATTACGATTTGCCTCATTTTTTGTGGTATAAGCATAACCTTCTGCAACATCTGGCATTTCAGCATTTTGATTTTTTACATCTTCCACTTTAAATTTGTTATTATAATTTTTATCTACGGTACTTCCAATACCATATATAGTAGTTGTTTGACCATCTACTACTGTTTTTATTTCACCATAGGTATTTACATTAGCACCTGTAATAGTGATATCACCTTGTGTTTTATTTCCAGTAGAAATTATACTACCATAAGCATCAACTGTACCTGTTTTACCTGCATCAATAGTTACAGATGAACCATATAATTTTGAAAAACTACCTAAGCCAATATTTTCAGCAGTATTTTCATCTCCATCATAACTTTTAATATTTAAAGCACCATCGCTGTAAATAATTCCACCGAATAAGCCTACACCTTTATCGGAGTTTTTAAAGTTATCTAAAGTCAATCCACCACCATATATAGCTAAACCAGCATCACCATAAATACCTAAAGCTTCCCAATCTAAAGTTATATCACTATTATTTTTTGTATTAATAATTGTCAATAACGGATCATATGCTGTACCATATTGAATATTATTTATTCCCTCTACGTTGTTATTATCAAAATAATCTTTCGCATCAGGCATAAATGCATTTAATATAGGAGTAGTTTTTTCATTATACATTCGCCAATCACTATTACCATTAAATAAATCTTTATATTTACTTATATCAGTTCTTTCATCATATGAAATAGTATCTGTATGCTGACCATTAGCGTCCTTTAAATTTGTAAAACTACTATTTCCTGGTTGTATATAATATGCATTATTTATATCAACTCTTATAACTTTATTTTGAGCATTACCATTCCCATATTCATATTGACCATAAATACTATTTATACTATTTTGTTTTCCCTTATCATCAACATATAGATTCCCTAATGTATATACATTTGAAATCTCCATATTACTGTATCTATTACCAGTATCATGGATATTACCTATTATGCCACCTAAACTATTATTAGCTCCAGTTGTACCTACAAAACTTCTTAATGTTCCTAAATTATAGGCATTTGTTAACTTAGTTACACTATCATTAACACTTCCAATAATACCGCCAACTTCTGAGCCTCTGCCATTATCTTTTTGTGTGTCATTATTAACAACTGTAATATTTCCTGTATTGAATACATTATTTACACTACCAGCTGCCCACCAACCAACAACACCACCAACTGTACTATATCCATTATAGATAGCACCATTATTATATGCTTTTTCTACAGTACCTGATAAACGACCAACTACACCGCCTACATGGCGAGCATAATAATTAAAGTTTTCATCACCAATTTGACCTTTATTATATACATTATATATTAACGCTTGTGCACCTGAATTTTCAGTTGTATCTCCAACAACACCTCCCATATTAACTGCAGGTATTTTTTCATTTGATTGAACTTGTCTTGTAGTCTGTATATTACCTAAATTATATGAATTTATTACTTCTCCATTATACATCATGCCGACTACACCACCGACACCAGTATAACCACTAACATTACCTGTATTATAACTATTTGATACAGCTGCTTTTTTAGGAGCATCCTTATCATTTATATCTGTTAAATTAAGTGTAGTACCACGATCTATTTTACCTACAATACCACCTGTATTAGCTGCTTTACTAGGCTCTGGAACACTTTCCGTCAATTTTTTAATTTCAGCACTATGAACAGTTCCTCTATTTGATGATAATTCAACATAAGAGCCATCACCAAACATATAACCAACAATACCACCCATATTACCTATATTAAATTCTTCTTTAGTATTCTCACTATTTCTAACGGATTCTTTTATGAAATCTCCATTATGTCTAGCTCCAGTAGCTAATATATCGCCACCATTATTAATAGCATTCGATATTGTTCCTTCTTCAAAATAGCCAGCTATACCACCTACATTATGAGCACCACGTATATCATTTTCCTTATTAGTAGCATCAGTAATATTAGTATTAACCGCACTACCGACAACACCGCCTACATTACCAGCATCATAATAATCATTATTACTCTGCTTATTAGAAGATATATCTCCATTATTCAATACATTATTTATTGTATTAGCCTTAGTATTACCATCACTATTACCTACTATGCCACCTACATTAGCTATATCAACTGTTACAGTTGCTATACCATTCTCAAATGTCGCGTTATTAGGGAGATTACTAGATTTACCTGTATGATAGTTATACTCTGACTCAATTTTATCTGTAGCTTTAACAGTACCATCATTGTATACATTTTGTACTGTAGAACCATCTTCTAAATTACCTACAATACCACCTACATTATAGCCACCAGTTACATCAAGATGATTATACATCTGAAAACCTGTTTTATTACCAATTGTAGAATGACTTGCTGAACCAACTAACCCACCTATATTATTTACTGTACCTTTTATATCACCTAAATTATAGGACTCACCTTTAAGAGTGCTACCCGCTGTTAAACTACCTGCTAAACCACCTACATTAGAATTACCTTTAATAGCACCTGCGTTTACTACACCATTTAAGGTAACATTTGTCCCTGTACCAATAATACCACCAACATTATTTGTTCCTGTTACATTGATAGTATTTTTTACATTTTCAATGACTGTACTATTCGCATTACCTACTACAGCCCCAACATTATCAGTTGTACCATTAATACTACCTGAAATAAGATTAAAATTGCGAATAATAGAATTAGATGTATTTTTAAATAATCCATTATTTTTACTATGAAGACCATATACTTCATATCCTAAACCATCTAAATTCCCTTCAAAATTCTCAATAGAATTAAAATTATTAATAGAATTTAAATCAATACTGTTGCGGAAAGCATAATTACCACCTAAATTAGTATTCATGGCTTGCAGTTGTTCGCCATCTTTAACCCACATAAAACCATCTTTTTTAGTGATATTTTTTGTAATATTATCCTCTAATATTAAATTTGCTAATTTTTCACTGTTATTTTTACCACTATATTTATTTACACTATCATAAGCAGTATAACCAAGCACTACATCTTTATTTTTTAAATCTGCTTCTGTAGTTTTAATAGTAATATTATCTGCACCTAATGGAGTTTGACCATTTTTTACTCTATCTACATCTAATACAATTCTATTGCCATCAAATGTAACTTTATTTGCTGCATTAATATTACCTAAACTCATAAGTTCTGCATTTGAACGATTTCCTTGTATAGTATATGGAGTATCTACCTTTGCTCCACTCTGAAAAGCTTTTAGTTGGTCATCTGACATACTTTTATTAGATACATAAAGACTACCTACATTAATTTGAGCAGAGTTGCCTATTTGTACACCAGCTGGATTTACAATATAGATATTACCTTTATCAGCATTTATTGTGCCGTAAATCTGGGATAAATTGCCACTATTAACATAGTTTAATGTATTAAAGCTTCCACCATCTGTTTTACTAAAATTAACAGTGGCATTAGCACCTATAGAAAAGTCTTTCCATTGAATTACAGCATTTGTACTTCCTTGTGTAATATTAGCTGGATCAGAAATATTAACATTTGTTCCTGCTACTACTGTCCCATTACTAGGCAATGTATTATTATTAAATGCTGCATGTGTTATTGGCATTGTATATAAAGTTGAACTCATAAATATTGCCATAGCAATACTTTTTGTCAATAATTTTTTATTTCTTATCTTCATGATAGTTCTCCTCTCCTACTTTATACTATCAAAACATTTTATACATTTGGAACCACCATCTACCACTATGGTCATCTGGTTCTACTAAATCTTCACGTGCATTTATTTTTTTCGACCAATCAAGCTGAGCATACCAATCATTTGGTTTGGCATAGCGAAGTCCTAAGCCCCAACCAGATAAATGTTCTCCGAAATCAAAAGCTTTATTTTCAGCATATCCTGTGTCAATAAATGCTGCTGCTTCTAATCCTTCTATATCTGTTTTGCAACGTACTTCAAATGTAGCAAGATAAGCATCATCACCATATCCATCTCCATTGCCATAAGCACGAACACCATTCATGCCTCCTAAGAAGAATTGTTCACTACCATCTAATGCTCTACTTGCCATTTGTCCATGCATATTAATACGATAATTGAATTTGTTATCATACCAAATATTGAGCCAATCAGCTGTTAATTTATGATAATCACCGTCTAAATAAGAACCACCTTCTGTATCTAGATTTCCATACCAATAAATTAAACTATATTGTGTAAATTGATTAGGATTATATTGACTACCGCTTACACCTACATGCCAAACATCAGCAGTTTTATCTGTAGTTATATTTGGCAATATTCCTGGCAAAACCTTAAAATTTAATTCATCACGTATATCTCTTCTATCATAACCATAAATAGCAGTTACTCTATCTTCTCTATCTCTGTATATTGGAGTCATTCCATATATAGAAATACCTTTTGATCTACCGAGTGAATCATACATACTATTTGTATTTAATTCATAATTTGATTGGCTATATGCTATACCAACTCTAGTACCTCTACTACCAACAGGAGTCTCATAACGTATACCATAGTTTTTTACATCATGACTTGTCAATGAGCCATTGATAATAAATTTATCTCCTTGATGTCCTGGATTATTTATTTCTGTATTAAATCCATAACGATAACGACCAGAATAATATCCCCCACCATTATCAACGAAAATATAGTTATTCCAAACAGGTCTTTTATCTACTACTAAATCTAAACTTGTTGTGCCTGGTTTAGAACCTGGTTTCAATACAGCTGTTGCTATTACGCCTGGCAAATCATTTATATTATTTATTGCCATTTCTAGTTTTTTATCTAATATTACATCTTCATCTTCTAAGTAATCTATGTATTTTGCTAAAACTTTATCTGCTACGTCTGATTCATTTTTTACTATGTTTATTTCATCATATGATGCTATATATATCTGTATTTCTAAAATTCCGTCTTTAATTTCTTGTGCTGGTATTATTGCTTGCGGTACTGTATATCCGCATGTTCTACAATATTCATTAAGTTCACTAGTCAATGTAGATAATTCACTTATTTTTACATTTCGTTTACTGTATTTGTCCAGTATAGTTGTTAATTTTCCATCATTATCTGGCAAAGTATATCCTGTTAATTTGATTTCATTTACAAAAAAAGCGGGATCTTCCTCTGTTCCGGTATTACCTTCTTGATAGTGTTCCTTTTGTAGTTTACTACTATCTACCACTTCTTGTTGTCCTGTCCTATTATATGGATTAGTTGTTACAGCTTCCTTATCAAAAGTTGGTATTGGCGAAGCTGCCATTGCTGAACTAGAACATAATAGACATAATGCAGCTGTTAGTTTAATACTTTTATTCATTATAATCCACCCCTTTTAAATAAAAAACACCCCCTACCACCCCGAAATTAAATCCGGGGTTGTAGGGGGTGTTCCAGTTATAGATATCACCTATATTTATAATGTATTAAATTGTACTTATACTATATCATCATTTTTTATTATAGTCAAAGAATTTAATTATATTATATAAATATTATAATATTTAATTAATAAATAGACAAACTTACTCATATATCCCGATAATTACTTATCTATATCACATAATATCTGTTTTAAATCGAAATGATTATTAGATAAATAATAAAAATTACTTATCTAATAATCTTCTCTTAATATATATCTTATTACTTTCCTAACTAATTTTTAATTCAATTAAATTTCAAACCTTTGACTACAATATCAACATCATGTACAAACATACCTGTCATATATTCTACAACTTCTTTTATTTTCTTTTGTATGCCTTGTATCATTGTTGGAATATGACTTCCATAATTTAAAACTACTTCAAAAGAAACTTTTATACCTTTATCTTCACCTTTTTCCCAAACATGGTCAACATGTATATGTGAAGCTTTAAACTGAACCTCCCACGACTAAAGTCGCGGGGTTCTCGGTCAAGT
>ENA-OPCM01001506-OPCM01001506.1-human-gut-metagenome-genome-assembly--contig:-NODE-1506-length-15251-cov-1.934456_pt1 | contig 15251 bp, 8 predicted proteins | sample MGYA00241252_ERZ501484 | MGnify/ENA primary metagenome ERZ501484 (study PRJEB25962, sample SAMEA2042583) | human gut metagenome | biome: human gut; feature: human-associated habitat; material: faeces...
TGCGGTAAGCTACGCTAAGTAAGAATATATTTAATATAAATAAAAAAGGCCGGCTTGTGTAAGTCGGCCTTTTTTATATCTGTCGTTATCGATTTCCCAGATCGTCGTATAAAGTTTGTAATAGGACTTTTCCTTTCTCCAAGCGGGTCTCGTTTCCGCTTTCAGGTTCTTCTACTAAAATCTTGTTCCCTTCATTGTCGTATACGGAAACACCGGATTCGTCTATAAAGCCAAATCCATTATTGAATGTATAAAAGGCGTAATGCGGGACGCAAGGATTCAATATATCTTTGCTGAATGAGAACTCATCTGTGGGGAGACCCATCTGATTTAATAAGGTGGCTGCCAAATCGGTCTGGTTTGCGTACGTATCGATCACTTTAGGTTCAGCGATCGCTCCACCTAGCCATAGCATAGGTATGTGGAAACGCAAAGGTCCGTACTCCTGCATGTTTTCAGGGTAACGGTATCCGTGGTCGGAGACAAAGATGACTACCGTATTTTTCCATGCCGGCAGTTCCTTGAACGTATCAATGAAATTGCCGATACAGCTGTCCGTAAATGCGACGGAGTTTAGATAGGGATGCTCCAAATGGTGAAACGGGACCTCGAAAGGCTCATGGCTACTTAATGTTAGGAATGTACTTAACCAAGGTTTGCCGTCGACTGGTCTTTGCTTGATATCCTCGTAAAGATGCGAGAACGTGATATCGTCGTTTGCTCCCCATTTACTCAGACGGCTACTCAAGGGAAAATCACGGTCTGCCGTTATCTTGCTGTAGCCGGAACTATAGAAATAACTTTGCATATTCGTGAAATTGATATCACCTCCATAGAGCATATCTGCCGTATATCCTTCTTTGTTAAGACTCTTTGCGATAGATGGAAGGGTCTGGCTTTTCACCGGATACTTCATGATGGAGGTGGTGGGTTGGGCTAAATAGCCGTTCAATACGGAGACTAAGCCTCGATCGGTACGGAACGAGTTGGCATATAGGTTCGTGAATAATACACCCTCTTTGCTCAGCCGATTCAAGTTCGGCGTAATTCCCGGCTCACCGCCAACAGCCTCGATAGCATTTGCCGTGAAACTCTCCATGATGATAATGAGAATATTGGGACGAGTCGTTGTCAATAGTTTGACAGGCTCTGTAGGTATGGAATCTCCCGGGCATAAGGAGTCTTGGGCTTGAATGAGCGTATCGAATAAGGCTTTCCGCTTTTCCTCCGGGTAGAAATCGAATTGCGAGGCAAAATCCTGTTGCTTACTCAATGAGGCTATCAGACTGAAACACGGGTTGATCGCCGAATGATTCAAGAACTGGTTCTGGCTGAAATAAACCATGCCGACATTCGCCGTAGACGTAGTTACGCCTCCCCGGATCGGAATAAACAATATTCCCCCCGCTAAGAGGATGGCGAAAGTACTTCCCAATTGTTCCAATCCCGTAGGTGGAAAGCTAGGCTTTACTGGTGCGAACCGGAGGATGAAGGTGAACCAAGCATAGATACCTAGCGCATATGCCACGAATACCAATAATTGGATAAAGAACAATCCCAACGGAACACTCGCCATCGCATCGGCGGGCGATTGCAGGTAGAAGAATAAAGTAGCGTCCAACCTGAATCCCCAAAAGCTGTATAAAGCCACATCTACGGAGAAGATCGCAGATACCAGAATTCCCATGATCAAGAAGTACCCTTTCAATACCTTCTTCAACCAAGCGCCCGGAAGCCAAACTGATACTAGAGTCAATAGGAGAGGGATGGCCGTAAGGTATCCCGCTATCGTACAATCCAGCTTCAGCCCATGAAGCATAACCTGTAGGAAGTCCGTGAAGGTACAAGCCTCGGACAACGCATGCTGATAAAACATAAATACCGGTTTTTGAATAACAAAAACCGGTAGCCATGCGATAAAAACGATTAGTATGAATAATAATCTTTTTTTCATTTCGAATATAACTTTTCCCGTAACTCCGCGATAGCCGGATCTGTGATGTAATCATCGTAATCCATCATCTTATCGATGATACCATTCGGCGTCAATTCGATAATACGGTTCGCTACTGTTTCGATAAACTCATGGTCGTGTGAAGAGAAGAGCACGTTACCCTTATAAATCTTCAGGTTATTGTTGAATGCCTGAATAGATTCCAAATCAAGGTGGTTAGTCGGAGTATCCAGAATCAAACAGTTCGCATTGCGAAGCTGCATGCGGGCAATCATACAACGCATCTTTTCACCTCCCGAAAGTACGTTGACTTTCTTCATCACTTCTTCACCCGAGAACAGCATACGTCCCAGGAAGCCTTTCATTTCTACTTCATTGCCCTGACCATACTGGCTCAACCAGTCTACCAGATTCAGGTCGCTGTTAAAGTAATCTGTATTATCGAGCGGCAAATAAGCTGTTGTAATAGTCACACCCCAGTTATAGTGTCCGGCTTGTGCCTTACGATTGCCGTTGATAATTTCGAACAAAGCAGTCATGGCACGCGGATCGCGACTCAGGAATACAATCTTATCTCCTTTCTCTACCGTAAAGTTCACATCATTGAACAAGACTACGCCGTCTTCTGTTTCAGCACGCAAACCAGAAACTTCCAGAATCTGATTTCCCGGTTCACGATCCATCGTAAAGATGATACCCGGATATTTACGAGATGACGGTTTGATTTCGTCTACATTCAATTTCTCCAACATCTTCTTACGGCTGGTAGTCTGCTTGCTCTTCGCCACATTGGCGCTGAAACGGCGGATAAACTCTTCCAGTTCTTTCTTCTTCTCCTCGGCTTTAGCCTTCTGGTTCTGCTGCTGACGGAGAGCAAGCTGGCTGGACTCGTACCAGAAGCTGTAGTTTCCGGCAAAGAGGTTAATCTTTCCGTAGTCGATGTCCACGGTATGCGTACAAACGGAGTCGAGGAAGTGACGGTCGTGGCTCACTACCAGAACGGTATGTTCAAAATTGGCAAGATAGTCCTCCAGCCAGGTTACGGTTTCCATGTCCAAGTCATTGGTAGGCTCGTCCAGCAGCAGGTTATCCGGATTGCCATACAAAGCCTGCGCCAGCATGACACGTACTTTTTCCTTGTTGTTCAGCTCGCCCATCAGCACATAATGCTTGTCTTCCTTGATGCCCAGTCCGCTCAATAAGGCGGCAGCATCGCTTTCTGCATTCCAACCGTCGAGTTCGGCGAATTTCTCTTCCAGTTCGGATACCTTCAGACCGTCTTCGTCCGTGAAGTCCTCTTTGGCATAGAGTTCTTCGCGCTGTTTCATAATGTCCCACAGCACGGTGTGCCCCATCATCACGGTATCCATCACCGTATAAGCATCCCACTTGAAGTGGTCCTGGCTCAATACGGACAGGCGCTCGCCCGGTCCCAGCATGATAGACCCCGTTGTCGGGTCCAAATCGCCCGAAATAGTACGCAGGAAAGTAGACTTTCCGGCACCGTTGGCACCGATTATACCATAACAATTACCACTTGTAAACTTCAGGTTTACATCATTAAACAACACTCTTTTACCAAATTGAACCGATACGTTCGAGACTGTAATCATCTTTATATTTACTGTTTTATTATGTACTACTTACAATTTAATACCTATAACTCTGCAAATTGCGGGTACAAAGATACGAAATAATACGGTAAAACAGCTTACAACGAGTTAACTTATTGCATGATATGAAGTTAACCCGATACATACAACAAAGGTAACAGACTGCAACCTATCGAGTTAACTTACTGTCCGCACAAGGTTAGCGCTCTATTTATAGCACATTACGCTGTCAATCTGACATAAAAATATTACCTTTGCAGCGTTTTTGGCAAAAGCCGTCAATTTGGCAAAGTTTTTGCTATTAAAACCGTATCATATTAACTTAAACCCTTAACAACAATGAAAGCAAAATCATTTTACAAGAATAACAAGCATAACAATATGGACTCTAAAGAAAAAGAAAACATCAACGAAGAAGAGTTAAAAGCACAAGACGCTCAAGACGAAACTTGTGAAGAAACAACAGAGAAAGAAGAAGAAGTTGCCCTGACAGAGGAAGAAAAACTCACTCAGGAACTGCAAAAGGCCAACGCTGAGATTGAAGACCAGAAAGACAAGTACCTGCGTCTCTCTGCCGAGTTCGACAACTACCGTAAACGTACGATGAAAGAAAAGGCCGAACTCATCCTGAACGGCGGAGAAAAGAGCATCAGTAGCATTCTTCCTATCATGGACGACTTTGAACGCGCCCTGAAAAACATGGAGACCGCCACCGATGTAGCTGCCGTAAAAGAAGGTGTGGAGCTTATCTACAACAAGTTTATGACAGTATTGGGTCAGAACGGTGTCAAAGTAATCGAAACCAAAGAACAGCCGCTTGACACAGACTACCACGAAGCCATTGCCGTAATCCCGGCTCCTGACGAAGCTTTGAAAGGTAAAATTCTGGACTGCGTACAAACCGGTTACACGCTAAACGACAAAGTAATCCGCCATGCCAAAGTAGTGGTTGGAGAATAACATACACAGTTATATGGAAAAAAGAGATTATTACGAAGTACTGGAAGTCGAAAAAACAGCATCGGTAGAAGAGATAAAGAAAGCCTATCGCAAGAAAGCCATCCAATATCACCCCGACAAAAACCCCGGCGACAAGGTAGCCGAGGAGAAGTTTAAGGAAGCGGCGGAAGCATACGATGTATTAAGCAATCCGGACAAGCGTGCCCGTTACGACCAATTCGGCCATGCCGGAATGGGTGGTGCCGCCGGTAACGGCGGACCGTTCGGCGGTTTCAGTGGCGGCATGTCCATGGATGATATCTTCTCCATGTTCGGTGATATATTCGGCGGACACAGCGGTGGGTTCGGCGGCGGTTTCAGCGGGTTCGGCGGATTTGGCGGCGGTGGTGCACAACAACGCCGTTATCGCGGTTCGGACTTGCGCGTAAAGGTAAAGCTGAACCTCAAGGAAATTTCTACCGGAGTCGAAAAGAAATTCAAACTGAAAAAATATGTACCGTGCAGCCATTGCCATGGAACCGGTGCAGAAGGAGACGGCGGTGCGGAAACCTGCCCTACCTGTAAGGGCAGCGGTACGGTAATCCGCAACCAGCAGACCATCCTCGGCACAATGCAGACGCGTACCACTTGTCCTACCTGTGGTGGCGAAGGCAAGGTCATCAAGAATAAATGTAAGGAATGTGCAGGCGAAGGTATCGTTTACGGCGAAGAAGTCGTTACCGTGAAAATTCCTGCCGGTGTAGCCGAAGGCATGCAGCTCTCCATGAGCGGCAAAGGCAATGCGGGCAAACACAACGGCGTACCGGGCGACCTGCTGATTCTCATAGAGGAAGAGCAGGACAAGGAACTGATTCGCGATGAGAATGATTTGATTTACAACCTGTTGCTCAGTTTTCCGACAGCCGCATTGGGCGGTGCGGTAGAAATACCCACCATTGACGGCAAGGTTAAGGTAAAAATCGAATCGGGTACACAGCCGGGTAAGGTTCTCCGCCTGCGCGGCAAAGGACTGCCTAACGTAAACGGATACGGAACCGGAGACCTGCTGGTGAATGTCAGCGTATATGTGCCCGAAACACTGAACAAGGAAGAGAAAAAAGCGCTGGAAGAAATGGAAAGGTCGGATAACTTCAAGCCGAATACTTCTATCAAGGAGAAGATTTTCAAGAAGTTCAAGAGTTTCTTCGATTAATTTTTTGCTATAATATATAAGGTATAAGTGAGCTGCAATCTTTTTTGTGGCTCACTTCTGTTTTTAGGGCTTGTCCTTTTAAAAAAAAGACATATATTTGTGTAGCAAATAAATAGATACTAAATATAGACTTCAAGTATGGCAGAACCTTTTAAGAATATGTACAACAAGCAATTTTTCGATCTGTTTACGAAAGATTTGAGACTTGTTATCGATGATTTTGATGCTCACGGTTTTGTTTCTCAAATAATGGATGATGAATGGGAAGGCAGGGAACTAAAACAGCGCTGGATACATATCACTAGCATTCTGAAAAAGTTTTTGCCGGCAGATTACAAAGAGGCGATCGCTAAGATTCTTGAGTTGTTGGATCATGTAAAAAGTACGCGGCCTGATTTTTCGGTGATAGACGATACGAAGTTTGGATTGATGCTGGAGTATGGGGTGATTCTGAATAATTATGTCGAGCAATATGGGTTGGATGATTATGAAACGTCTGTCAAGGCGATAGAGAAAATCACACAGTTCACAAGTTGCGAATTTGTGACTCATCCTTTTATAATAAAATATCCGGATGAAATGATGAAGCAGATGTTGGTTTGGTCGAAACATGAGCATTGGGGAGTCAGGCGGCTTTCGTCAGAAGGTTGCCGTCCGCGTTTGCCTTGGGCGATGGCTTTGCCGAATCTGAAGAAAGACCCGACACCTATTATTCCTATTTTAGAGAATCTTAAAAATGATCCGGCAAGATTTGTACGGTTGAGCGTTGCCAATAATTTGAATGATATTGCGAAAGATAATCCGGAAATTGTCATTGATTTGGCAAAGAAATGGAAGGGGGAATCTAAAGAGGTAGACTGGATTATTAAACACGGTTGCCGGACGCTCTTAAAACAAGGGATTCCAGAGGTGATGGAGTTGTTTGGCTTTGATTCTATCAGAAATAATATTAGTATGGAGGATTTTCAGATTTCAAGTCTTAAGGTTAAAGTCGGTGATTCGTTGGAGTTTGGTTTTAACTTGTTGAATCATAGCAATAAGACAATCAAAATACGGCTTGAATATGGTATTTATTACCAAAAAGCAAATGGAACGCTGACGAAGAAAGTTCATAAAATCAGCGAAAAAGAATATACCGGGAATTCTACCACACGAATAACGCGAAAGCACTCTTTCCGCGTGGTTACGACGAGAAAATTCCATCTCGGGCTTCATCAAATTGCTATAATAATCAATGGGAGTGAATTTGAAAAATATGATTTCGTTTTGATTGAGTAATTCGATTGCTGCAACAAATAATATAAATCCTCGATTCTCCGGATGAAAATCGAGGATTTTTTATTTTGATTACTACTATCTTCTTCCTAATACCCCGGATTCTGTTTCAACCTCTCATTCATCACCCGTATTTTCTCCGGTATAGGGAATACAGTTGTATATCCACTTGCCTCATCCGGTAGTTGCGGACGGCTGCTGTAAGCTCTTGTAAACTTCCCAAAGCGGACTAAGTCCTGTCGTCTCCATCCTTCCCAAGCCAGTTCCAGCTGACGTTCGGCAAGGATATTCTCTAAAGTGGCAGTGCGGGGAGAAGCGTTGACACGGCTACGAACTTCATTGAGTTCTTCATCTCCGTTTGCTCCGTTCCGGACTTTCGCTTCACTCTTCATCAACAAAGCGTCTGCATAGCGGAACAATACAATGTCATTCTCCATCAACTTACCGTCTTTTGTGGCAGTCGGGTCGACTTCATACTTTTTCATGCGGGCTCCTGCGGTTTGTTCGTATGGGGTGTCTGTTATATCCAGAGATACTTTCCAGGGCAGATATTCCAGTACCGTTCCATTATCCAGTTTGATTATGTTTCCTTTCAGGTCGTGGACAATTCCTGCAAAATAGCAAATATCAAAACGGGGATCTTGTTCCGCGGTTTCATAACCGAAAGTTTCGAGGGCTTCAATGGTGGCGCTGGGACCGTTCTCACCGCTTAGTCCGTAAGCCTTGGCGTGATTATAGTGGCGGGAACGGAAGAGATATTGCATCTGGTTGGTGTACAGAGTTTTGTTCATCGGGATAGTGAAGACATTCTCTACGGACGGTTCGTTGAATATAGAGAAATTCGTTTCGTATTCCGGTTCCAGTTTGTAGCCCATAGTCTTGAGTTGGTCACAATAGTAGATGACTGTTTCCCAGGCATTTAGTTCGCTGCCGTTCACTGTGAACTTTATATTTTTTCCATCCGGGCGTTGTCCGTCCGTCCAATCATTGTCTGTATAAACTTCGGAGTTCAAAGCCAGTTTGGCCAGTAGGAAAGTTACCACGGGGCGAGTGATACGGCCATAGTAAGGGCCGGACTGGTTGCTATGTGCATCGCTCAACAAAGGAGCCGCCTCTTGCAATTCCTTGACAACAAAGTCAAAGACCGTTTTCCGTTCACTTTGCACTACATCTTTCATTGCTACGGAAGAGGATTGAACTAGCGGGATGCGTCCGAACAAATCCATCAGGTAATAATAATACATAGCCCGCATGGCACGTACTTCGGCACGGTATGCCGGCAGTTCCGTAGCGGAATGAGTTTCGGCGAATTTGTCTATCCGTTCCAGTGATTTGTTACTTAACATGACGACTTTATAGAGATATTCCCATGTAGCCTGAATGGCATCATTCTCTATTCCCCAATCGTGCAGGTAAAGTCCTTGCCAAAAACCACCGTCATACCAGTCACCTCCACGGGTGGGGATAATGGCTTCGTCGGAGGTAAAGGTGTTCAGGTCGTAGACTCCCCTACCCGTTCCCTGCAATCCCTGACTATCACTATAACCGCCTACGTATGTATAAAGCGAAGCTACTGCATTGAGATATACTTCCGAGATTGTATTGTAAACGTCATCTTCGGGTAACTTATCTTTCGGATTTTCCTCCAAAAACTTACTACATGAGAATAAACCCAGGCACGTTATAAGAAGGAATACCAGCACTCCCGAAGGACGTAAGATCTTCTTTGAAAACAGTTCCGCTATCCTTGAAAGCAGTTCTTCTTTCTGCAAAAAAAGACTTTTATTTTTCATATATTGTTTCATCATCTCCTCCTCCATTAAAAGTTAATACTCAATCCCAGTGTGTACGTCCGCGCCAACGGATATCCCCGTTTATCATCCACGCCTAAAGTGGAGTTCACCGTTGAACTGTTAATCATGGGTGAAAGTCCCGAATAACCGGAAATGGTTGCCAGGTTGTTGACTGTAAATGCCAGACGCAGGGAACGGACATATTTCTTCAGTTTCTGCACTTTCTCAATCGGCACGTTCCAACCCAGCGTCACATAGTCGAAGTTGACATAATCTCCCTTTTCCAACCAATAGTCGGTGGCGGTTTGATCCTTGATGTTCTGTTTCGGGGCTTTCTTCATTACGTTATAGTCGGGAAATATATTCATGTTCATATAGGTCAGGGAGGTTCCGTTGTAAATTTTATGTCCGAAAGCTCCGTTAACCTGCAAAGACAGGTCGAAACGCTTGTAGCGGAAACTGATGTTGGAGCCAAGAATCGTTTTAGGTACGGCTTGTCCTGCCACGTAGCGGTCTTCACCATCTTCAAGGCTGACACCTCCGCCATTCAGATCGGCGATGCCATAGGTGTATCCGCCGTTTCCATCGGATTCGAGTCCCGTACTGTGGGGAAGATAGAACACGCCCAACGGTTGACCCACCATCTGATATACGATGTGGTTGTATCCTCCATGAAAGCCGGCTCCGTCGAGGCCAGAAAGACTTTTATATTCGGGGGCAGAAAGCATTTCGCCGCTGTACATACCGCTTAATGAGAGCAGTTTGTTGCGCTGGAAAGTGATATTGGCATTGATATTCAGTTCCATATCCTTGGTCTTCAAGGGGGTGATGCCGATGGCGATTTCCGTACCCCAGTTGCGCATGGAACCGATGTTGGCAAGCAAGGTGTTATAGGTGAAAGGCGGTACGCTTACGTTGTAAAGGTAAAGCATGTCTGTGGTTCGGGAGTTGTAATAGTTGGCGGAAAGCAGCAGGCGGTTGCCGAAAAGAGCTACGTCGATACCGGTATTAAAGGTATGTTTCACTTCCCATTTCAGGTCGGGATTCGTGTTCCGTAAGTCTCCTAAAGATACGACGGCGGAGTTTCCGACGGGGACTACACCGTTCGGCTTTACAAGGTTCAATGTAGTGTATGAGTCAATCCCACTCTGATTACCTGCCAGACCGTAGCCAATACGGAATTTCAGATTATCCACCATCGGCAACTGCTTCATAAATTCTTCTTCACTAATCACCCATGCGGCAGATGCGGAGGGGAAGAATCCCCATTTATGGTTCGCTCCGAATTTGGAGGAAGCATCTGTACGGGCGTTCAGCGTCAGTACGTAGCGGTCGGCGTATGTATAGTTGAAACGTCCCATGAAAGATGCCAGACGGGGTTGGTCGTAGTAAGAATTAGTGCCTTCCCACAAGCGGAGTGCACCTGCCTGAAGATTATTATACCCGAATTTGTCGGTGCTGAAATTGCTTACTGTTGTATAATATCCCGTGTAGGTTTCTTTTTGAAGTTCGGCAAGTGCCAGCACGTCAAAGAAATGTTTTTTCCAGTTTTTCTTATAGGTCAGCATCATGTTGCCCAGCAAGGACTCTCGCTTTTTGGTTCCTTTGTAAGCCTGACCGTTCGCCCAGACGGAGGTGGGGAGGTATTGCGAATTTTCCACGATATTATAGGTATAGGCGCCGAAGAGGTTTAGTTTCAGTCCTTCCAGCAGATTGAAAGTCAGACGGGCGTGCGTGCTGATGTGCGAAGTGGCATCATCATCCTGCACTTCCATCCATGCCAATGGATTGGTAATTTGGCTGGCGGTCGTTATTCCGTCCCAGGAATTGGTGACGGGGTCTTTATGGTTAGGATAGGTGGGGTTGAATGTGGCTGCCGAATAGAACGTTTTCTGATAATCCACCAGATTATGATTCTTCTGAATGGAACCGAACATTCCCAGCTCGCAGTTCAGGAAGCCGTCGAACATTTTCTGATTCATGTTCATATTCGAAGTGAAGTTTTTCATGTCTTCATTCAAAATCACTCCCTGACGATCCATGAAACCAAGAGAAACGCGATAGCTGGACTCACTGGAACCACCATAAAAGGCGATGTGATGGTTTTGTTGTAGTCCTGTCTGTTCAATCTCTTTCTGAAAATCGGTATTATATCCTTTGTCCAGAATGGAAATCCCGCGTTCCGAAGCGATACGGCGGTACTCATCGCCGGACAGCATTTTCAGATTCTTGTAGACGGTGGAAATTCCGAAGCTACCGTTGTAGGCTACTTGTGTTCTGCCGCTCATTCCTTTTTTAGTGGTGACTTCGATCACACCGGAAGCTCCTCGTGAACCGTATTGTGCGGTTTCGGAAGCGTCTTTCAAAATGGTGAAGCTCTCAATATCCGTAGGGTAAATGGAGGTGAGCATGCTCAAGTCGCCAAATACTCCGTCGACGATTATCAAAGGGTCATTGCCACTGGTCAGTGAGGTAGTTCCCCGCAGGCGTACCGCATCCAAGGCTGCCGGACCGTTTGATCCGCGTTGGATGGTCAAGCCCGGCACACGTCCGCGGATTGCTTCCAAAGGGTTCGTTATCTGGTCTTTATTCATCTGTGTCTCCGTAATCTTCTCTACGGAACCGGAGAGGGTTTTCAAACTTCCGGTGGCATATCCAACTGTTATCAATGAGTCTATGGGCGTGACGGGAATCTTCTGCGCCAAGGTGCTCTCGCACGGGATTACCAGAAGAAGAAGGCTGTAGAAAATGAGTCTAGCGTGTTGTACCATATTCTTAGTTTTTAAGGTAATAATACAAATATAACAAAAAAAGAGGGAATCTGGTTGAGTAGATTCCCTCTTTTATTCATAAATGATATTGACAATGTCTATTTCACGATTATCTCATCCGTAAATATCCAACCTCCGAATTCGCTTCCGGCCTGTGCCTGGTAACGTACGTATCTTCCTTTGGCTTCTCCCTGCCATGAAATATCCGTAAACCGAATAGGGGTTTCTTTGCTCACTTCAAAGTGTTGTTTTTGCAGCTCCGTGAAGTTTATTCCATCATCGGAAATGGAAATAATCACTGTCTCCGGCAGGAATACTTCCGCGCCTACCACCTGCATAAAGGCGGCAGTGACGGAATGGATGGAAGTTTCTTTTTCCATATCAATCGTCACATCGAGACGGTTGTCCGAGATAAATCCTTGCCATGAACCATCACCGTAAGTCCAGTCACCACGTATGCCGTCTGTCAGGGCTGTGTTGCCTTGTGCGGGATAATGGGGGCTATAGGAGGAGTTATAGGTCACTTTTTTACCGAGCGCCAAATGGCTGACTGGTTGAAGAGATTCGGGACGGCTGCCGATTTCTTTGCTCAAATCGAAAGGATGGTATCCTTTTTTCTGTAAATCGGCCACTGCTGACAGTGCGCGGGTATGGAAATCGGACCACGACTTACGTTCCGGAGCCGACCAGGCTACTTCCGCCAATGCCAGCATACGGGGATAAATCATATATTCCACGTGTTCGGGAGTGGGGATATATTCCACCCATAGGTTACCCTGCACACCATAGACTAACTTTGCCTGCTCCGCAGTTAAGGAAGCGGGGACAGGATCGTAGGCATATACTTTCTTCAATGGCAGGTAGCCACCGATAGCTTCCGGCTGGGAGTACGGGGCGTCCTGATAGCTGTCCAGATAACAGTATGCACCCGGTGTCATGATGGCATGATGGCCGGAGGTGACGGCAGCAATACCACCCTCTTCTCCACGCCACGACATAACGGTTGCATTGGGCGCGATACCTCCTTGCAGAATCTCGTCCCATCCCAAGAGACGGCGTCCGTGATTGTTGAGGAACTTTTCGATACGGTGTATCAGATAGCTTTGCAGCTCGTCTACATTGGCCAGATGCTCGTCTTTCATTCTCTTCTGACATTTCGGACAGGTCTTCCAAGCCGATTTGCCGGCCTCATCACCTCCTACATGAATGTATTCGGAAGGGAAAAGTTCCATGACTTCCGTCAGTACATTCTCCAGAAAGGTGAAAGTTTCTTCATTACCGACACAGAAATCGGAGTTCTTGTAAGGTTCTCCCGAACAGGATAGCTGCGGGTAGGCAGCCAGCACTTCTTCCGAATGGGAAGGCATTTCAATCTCCGGAATCACCGTGATGTAATGCTGACGGGCATATTCCAGTATTTCACGAATATCGTCCTGGGTGTAATAGCCGCCGGAAGCTCCGGGTTCATCATAACGGAGGTATTTACGTCCGCCGTTCCACCATTTCTTCCAGGTGGGGTCTGTACGCCAGGCTGCAAAATCGGTCAGTAAAGGGTATTTCTTGATTTCAAGCCGCCAGCCTGCCGCATCGGTCAGGTGCAGGTGCAAACGGTTGATTTTGTAATATGCCAATGCGTCTATCTGCTTCTTTATAAACTCTTTGGTAGAGAAATGACGGGATACGTCCAGCATCAGTCCGCGATAAGCAAAACGAGGGGTGTCTTCTATCTCGACAGAGGGTACGGAATAGCTGCCTGTGCTTGCCGGTTGCATCAGCTGTAACAGGGTTTGCATTCCATAGAATAATCCGGCTCCCGAAGTTGCCCGGATCTCGATTCGTTGAGAGGTGACGGAGAGTGTATAGCTTTCCGGTGACGGCAACTGGGTAGTCTTGGGGGTTATCAATAAGAAAAGCATCTGTTTCCTGTCTTTCTTTCTCGCTTCCTTTAATTGGACGGGTAATGCCTTCAGGTATTTCTCCCAGAGCTTCGCTTCTCCACCTTGTAGGTTTGTATAAAGTCTTGTCTTTTCTGACAGTAAAAAAGAGCCCGTCCCCTTCTCCATTTTTAATGGGACAGGTATGACGGACTGTGCCAGAATGGGATGTGCATGAAAGCACATCCCCAGTATACATAAGAAAAGACAAACTTTAGTGTATTCTTTTCTTATATTCATTAATCAATTTTGATTTCGTCTACAAATAAAAATGCGTTTTTGCCTTTTCCACCATGCCATTCCGGAAGCGTTTTCTCCGGTGAAGCAATAACTCTCACGTATTGGGTAGTCACAGGAGCAAATGTAAGTTGATGGTCAACAACTCCGTCTTTGTCCGTCTCTTTCATTGCCGGATATTCTTCGGAAGCAATCTTTTTGAAAGTCTTTCCGTCATCTGAAACTTCTACGGACAGGTTTCTGGCGTCAAACACCCAGTCGCCCTTTGCAATATTGACAGAGATGGCCACACTCGAAATTTCAGTAGGTTGCTGAAGGTCGATCGTCATGTCCATGTCGTTTCCGTTGAAAGCAATCCAGCGGCCTGACCGGTAACTACTATTTCCTTTCAAACCATCGGTTAACGTGGAAGCTCCTTTGAAGAGGTATTGTTCATTGATAGGTTGATTGGCTACAATCGGCTTCATGCTGGATTTGCTGAAGTCAATCTTCTCTGTCAGTGTCTGGCTCTCGCCGGTAGGACGAATGGCTTTGGCGGACAGAGTGGCATTTTCTTTAATTTTCAACACTCCTTCGTAAACGGGAGAAGCAGTAGTGGGTTCTGTGCCGTCCAAAGTGTAGTGGACAGGGGCATTGTCGATAGTAGACAAAGTAACGTCCATCGTTCCTTCTGCCGGATTCGGTTCAAACTCGGCTTGTACGCCGAACGCGTGTTTAGCGTAGTTGTATCCTTCGGCATCATACCACTTAATCAGTTGAGGAAGACGAGACAGGAAGTCGGCATAGTTTTTCTTTTCAGGGCTGGACCACTGAATTTCACACAATGCAGCCCAACGAGGCAATACCATGTACTGCGCGTGAGGGAAAGTAGCGATGTATTCTGTCCAGAGGTTGGCTTGCACACCCTTGATATATTTCTGTTCTTCCGGAGTGAGGGAAGCCGGCATCGGCTCGTAGCTGTACACTCTTTCTAACGGCAGGTAACCACCGATACCAAACGGTTCGTTATCTACGTCTTTAGCTTGGTAATAGTCGAAATACAGGTATGTGTTCGGCGTCATGATGACATCGTGTTTCTGTTTCGCAGCTTCGATACCGCCCTTTTCACCACGCCATGACATAACAGTAGCGTTAGGAGCAAGTCCGCCTTCAAGGATTTCATCCCAACCGATGATCTGACGTCCGTGGTCGTTGAGGAATTTCTCGATATGGTTGATTACGAAACTCTGCAGACGTTCTTCCTTGCTATGCTTATCATCCGATTTCAAGCCCAGCGCCTTGATACGTGCCTGACATTTCGGACATTTTTCCCAACGTACTTTCGGACATTCGTCACCACCTACATGAATATATTCTGAAGGGAAGATTGCTATTAATTCAGTAAACACATCTTCGAGGAATTTCAAGACTTGATCGTTTCCGGCACAAAGCACATCTTCTGATACACCCCATTGTCTCCATACTTCGTACGGGCCACCGGTACATCCCAATTCGGGATAAGCGGCAAGGGCAGCTTGCATGT
>ENA-OPCM01001518-OPCM01001518.1-human-gut-metagenome-genome-assembly--contig:-NODE-1518-length-15120-cov-2.323930_pt1 | contig 15120 bp, 10 predicted proteins | sample MGYA00241252_ERZ501484 | MGnify/ENA primary metagenome ERZ501484 (study PRJEB25962, sample SAMEA2042583) | human gut metagenome | biome: human gut; feature: human-associated habitat; material: faeces...
GGATTATTTTAGACTTATATTTTGGATTTTCGTGGATTTGTGAGTGCTTGGGCACTCCCTTTTTCTGAAAGCATACGATAACATTCTATCTATTACATCACCATATCATACACCAAAAGGAAGTGCCCTAGCACTTGCAAATCCTGCTAAATCCAAATCAAAATCCAAATATCACTGATGAAATATTATCAAAAAATTATCCGTGAAAGACCAATCCGTGCTCCTCGGTGTTATCCGTGTTTCTTTTTTTGATTTGTGTCCCTGCCGAAGGCTGGGGACACAACGGCAACACGGAATAATTATATCTGTGATAATATAGTGTCCATACGCCTGCGGTGATGGACAAAAATTTAAACACTGATTTAACGGAGAACACGGATTTGACTTTTTCACTGATTTTTTTCTTAAACCTGTATTCTTTGGATTTATTTGTGGATGTTCGTAGATTTGCGAGTGCCTGTGGCACTCCCTTTTTCTGAAAAGCATCTGATGATTCTCAGCCAGTGGAAATCTTACCCCAATTCACCTAAAATGACATAAACCCCAAAATCGGTAAAAACTGTCAGATTATCTGGTTTTTCGCTGTAATATCCTGACAAACAGACAGTTGACTACCAGGCGATTGTCAGCCAATTGCCTGGATGGTTTGCTGGTGAAAGGAATTGTCAGGTGTGAGCAATCGTCAGATGAAAGTTATTGTCAGATGTGAGGAATTCAGACAACAGGAATGGCATGCATTGGCAGAATCCTGAAAACAGGGATATGAGTATGCAATAAGAATTAGTTGGGCATTTGTCTGACAGCAAATCTGCCCAAGTGGGGCAAGCACGTTGCCCATGATGGGCAAGCACGTTACCCAAGTGGGGCAAGCACCGTGCCCAATTTTAGCCCAAAACCGTCATTAGATCATATAATTGTCATTCGAATTAAGTGTGCACTGAATTAATTCCGCCAATGTGTTAATATCCTTCCTTATAGTATAATATTCTTGATTAGGGTCAAAGAAAACCCTCTGTTTTGCCTTCTCCATTGAGCAATATCTATTAAAATTAAAAAAGTATATAGTGTGACTTCTAATCGTCTGATTTGCCGTAATATAATGTTAAAAATATTACAAACTATTTGAGGTATTGAAATTAATTTCTATTTTTGCAAAGCTATTTTGGAAATATTATGAACAAACAATAAAAACACTTGTGATTGTCGTGACCTTAGACGCTTCCAAATCTGTCATTGTATTGACATTATAGGGTTATTGGCAATCGATGGTTTTCCCGTGGAAAAGCTTCTGCGGTATCTACCATTCAAGTATTCTAAATATCGTGAGATAAAAAATGAAACTTTTTTATTTATTTATATAACTATTAAAAATGAGAAAAATCTTTACTCTACTCTTTGTAGGTATGGCGGCTTTATCTGCTTCTGCTCAGCAGACAGTAAAGACCTTCCCTACGGCAAAGCAGCCAACAGGCAATGCGCCATTGTTGGCAGCACCGGTACAGACTCCATCGTCTATCGATGACAAGAGGCTCGGTAAGAAAATTTTTGCCACACAGTTGATTGATGAGTCAAAGCATCGTAGCTGGCTCTATTTCTATGACAAGAATCCATACAACCTGAATCGTGTCAATATCTTCGACAACGAGCAGGGATGGCAGCTCAATGGTATTCTTCTCGGTGCGTGGGGTGGTGACAACTACTACTGCTACTACGGAAAGATGAACAATATTGACAACGCTATGCAGTGGCGTGGTTTCAAGCAGTTTACTACTCTTGACGCAAGAACAGGTCAGCTGGGTGCTACACTCTGGGATATGTCAGCCGAGGCTACAACAGCAAAAGACGGTCTCGTAGTGTTCGATTACGGCGCAGGCAACAGCGAGTTCAACAACCTGCTCGACATGACATACGATCCCAAAAACGATTTGCTCTATACTTCTGAGGCTTATCAGGCGTCTGCCACTTCAGACGCTGTTACTTTCCTTTATACTATCGACAAGGCTACTGGTAAGCTCTCTAAGGTGAAGACCATGACAGACCAGATCCAGTATTTCTGCTTCGATATGGATGGTAACATGTGGGCTATCTCTCCATATTGGAAGGAGACTGGTAAGGATGAGAAGAACAACCCTATCTTCACTTTCTCAGGAAACTACCTCACAAAGTATGATGAGAACTTCGAGGCTGTAGACGGTATGCGTTTCATCATCAAGGACCAGAATAAGAACAACATCTTCGCTACAAGCTATGGTTCAATGGGCTTCGACCACTCTACAGGCGAGCTTTATTTTACAGCCCGCGTAGCTAACGATGCTACATCAATGCCATACGACAAGCTCATGAAGATCGACACAACCAACGGTAAGGTGGTTGAGTCTAACACATTTGCTTCTGGTAACCTCATCATCGGTATGTATATACCTTATTATACTGCTGATACTCGTGAGGCTGCAGCTCGCGTTGCTGACCTCAAGGCTACTCCTAACGCAAATGGCCAGATGAATGCTGTTCTCTCTTGGACCAACCCTTCAAAGGCTTGGAACGGTGAGGCCCTCACAGAGCTCGCTGGTGTGCAGATCTATCGCAAGAACGCTGACTACACAAAGTGCGCTCTCACTTCAAAGGAAATCTATGACAACTCACAGCTCATCGCTACTGTTCCTGCTACAGCTGCCGACCTCGGCAAGGCTATGAATTGGACAGACGAGGCTCCTGTTGATGGCATCAATACATATTATGTAGTGCCATGCCGTGTAGACGGCGAGAAGGGTGTGCCAGACAGCATACGTTGCGCTGTTGGTCTCGACATCCCTGGCGTTCCTACAAACTTCGAGGTTGCTATGTCTGGTGAGAATGTTGCCATGACATGGGAAGCTCCGGTTGACGGTAAGAACAACGGTTTCATCAACCAGGCTGACCTGAAGTACGACATCGTTCGTAACCCAGGTAACGAGACTGTAGCTTCTGACATCACAGGCACAAGCTTCACTGATGAGTCTGTAGCCAAGGTGAAGAGAGGTAAGTACACATACACTATCGTTGCAAAGAACGCCAAGGGTTCAAGTGACCCTGTAGACTCTAAGGCAATCGAGGCTGGTCTCGCTCCAATGCCTCCTGTATCATACGCAATCAACTCTGAGGAGACAGCAAGCCAGTGGACATCCCTGGAGAAGAATGGCGACGGCCAGATGTTTGCTTGGGCAGGTTGGAAGAGCGCTTACAGCGTTTATGCAGAGTCTTCAATCGGTGAGGACTGGGCAATCTCTCCAGCAGTTTATCTCGAGAAGGGCAAGTCTTATCTCTTCACATCTACATTCAACAACAACTACGCAGGTTCTGGTCACACTATCGGCCGCTATGTAGGTACTGCTCCTACTATCGAGGCTATGACAAACATGATCGGCGAGGAGAAGGAGTTCAGCACAGAGTATAGCAGCAATCCTGCTGTTGTATATGAGGATAAGTTCACTGCTCCTGAATCTGGCAACTACTACTTCGGTTTCAAGGTTGCTGACAACACAAGCTTCGACGTTATCGACTTCTTCGGAGTTGAGATCGAGGGAATCTTCGAACACGACCTCAAGGCTGTTGAACTCGTAACTTATGGCAACGACGTTTCAAGCGGTGACGTTAACATGTGTAATGTTACAGTAAGAAACAACGGTGCTCAGAATGCAGAGGCTAACTCTTACAAGATCGAGATTCTCCAGAAGATGGAAGACGGCGATTTCGTAGTAGGTACTGTAGAGGAGACTCCACTCGTACGTGCTGGTTCTGCAGTTGATGTTCCTGCTAAGTTCATCCCAGTAGAGGAGGGCGACTATGAGTTCGCATTCCGCACAATCTACGACAAGGACGAGTGCGCTATCAACAACGTTTCTGAATACAAGACTCTCAAGGTTATGCCTTATGGCGAGTCTACACCTTGGACAATGGTCGTTACTGACGGTGAGGAGTGGCAGTCTTCTTACTTCCCAATCACATACACAGACTCTGACGACGGTTCACAGTCTATCTATACAAAGGCTGACTTCGCTGAGAATACTACTGGCAGCAACACAATCGACCGTATCGGTTATGAGTACACTGCCAATTCACAGGTAACTGATGCTCTCGAAATCGAGAACGTAACAGTATGGATGGCTGCTACAGACAAGAACTCATTCTCTGACGGTGTTGCAGACTGGACTGAGGAGACTCAGATGACAGAGGTATTCAACGGCAACGTTAATATCTATCCAGGCAAGAACCTCCTTTCTCTGCAGCTCAACACTCCATACGAGATGGATCCTACTAAGAACCTCCTCATTTGCGTAGAGCACAGAGGTGCTGTCAAGAAGGGTATGGGCTTCCCATGTCTCTGGAGAACATTCAACAAGGATGGCGCACGTAACAGATCAATCCGCTACTGGGCTCCTAAGGCTTCTTCTAAGTTTACCGAGAAGGAAGCAGCTGTTCTCTTCGTAGGTTTCCACCAGGAGCATGACGGTATCAAGGATATCAACAACGGCGCATCTGCTAACGTTTGCTTCGACGCTGAAACAGGCAAGCTTATCCTCAACGGTGCTGCAGCTAACGTATTCGACCTCAGCGGTAAGCTCCTCCGCAGCTTCAACGGCGGCAAGGAGGCTACTCTCAGTCTGCCAGCTGGTATGTACATCATCAAGGTGCGCACAGCAGACGGCAACGTACAGAGTGTAAAACTTAATATCAATAAATAATCATTATGAGTAACAACAGAAATAAGTTGTTTCTGTTATCCATCGCAAGTCTTCCCCTCTTTGGGGGGGACTTGTTTGGCATGACAGGAACTCCATTGATGCCAGCCCCACAGGCTGTAATCACCAAGGCGACAGTAACCAAGAAAGATGCCGGTATGCGTCTCGGTCCGAGTGAGACATATACGAACATTGGTAAATACCGTATCCCTGTGTCACAGATTCAGGAGGATACTCCTATGTCTCACACCATGTGTCAGGCTATCCGCCTCCCGGCAAGCCTGCTCAACAAGTATGTAGGCTGCAAGATCGACTCTATCGAGGTCGTGCTCGGCGCAAGAACCGGTACCGGTCTGGCTGCTACCGACGTGGCAGTAGAGGGTGTGAAGCGTGGCAATGGCCTCACCGCTTTCGTATGTAAGGATCTTGAAAAGGTAATCGAGGGTGATGTCCTCACTTCGGTATCTACACAGGATTACGCTTCCGGTTACAACAAGTTCAAGTTCAACAACTCTGTGACCATCGAGAAAGACCAGGATCTCTATCTCGGTTATTATATCAACCTTAAACCAGGCGAGAACCTCGACGCCATCGCTTTCGACGATCCTCTCGTGATGGGTTATTCCGGTGAGAAGGGCAACTCGTTCCTCGCCGTCGACTTCTACTGGCAGAGCAACAGCGGTTATCCTATGGCTGTGAACGGACAGACATATTATATGAATGCTGCCATCCGCGGTATCGCTTCCGGCGACAAGTTCCCTGACGGTGACGTAGGTCTCATCAGCCTCTCTTCTGGCAACGACTACTACGTGGAGTGCAACTCACCTGCCACATATCAGGCTAAGCTCCGCAACTACAGTCCTGAGACTGTGAAGAGCATGGAGTTCTCTGTATCAGTAAACGGCAAGGAGTCTGACAACGTAGTGTTGAACGACCTCAACGTGCCGAGTCACGAGATCACCACTATCGACGTGCCGGGCGTGAAGATCAACCAGGAGGGTAACCTCGACGTGAAGCTCACTGTAAAGAAGGTGAACGGTGTTGACGATTCTGACGTTGCCGACAACGAGATGACTTCAAGCAGCTTCGCATATCGCGAGGGCGGTCAGATCCTTCGTCGTAACGTGCTCCTCGAGCAGTTCACATCAGAGGGCTACAAAGATGCAGACTTTGTAAACGAGTCATACAAGGGGTTCCTTGCAGACCAGAGCAACGTTATCTGGGTTAAGCATCATGTAAAGACCAGTCTGGGCTTCGTAGACCAGTTCGTTACCGACTTCGAGAAGAAATATGTTGCTCTCTATGGCGGTGCTACAACATTCTTCCCTGCAGCTTGCTTCGACCGTATGAAGTTCCTCGGCATGCAAGACCCAGGTCCTGCTTACTTCGTGGAGAGCAATGTGGCATTCGAAACTATGCTCGGCAACGTGAACCTGATCCCTTCGTTCGCAGAGCTTAACGTCCGTCCAAAGCACAACGAGGCTGACAACACTATCACCGCCAAGGTGAACGTGAACACTCAGGCTAATGTGATGCCGGGTCAGACAGACCTCCGCCTCACTACATGGCTCGTAGAGGACGGTATCGTGAGCACAGAGCAGAAGGGCGTGAGCGGTGAGTATATCCAGGACGGTGTTATCCGTGCCGTGCTCAGCGAGGACGTTTGGGGTGACAAGGTGGACATCAGCAGCTACTCTGCAAGCAAGGAGTACAGCATCGCCGCTGATCCAAAATGGAACCTCGCAAATATGCGCGTCGTTTCATTCCTGAGCAACTACGATCCTTCCAACAAGGTTTACCAGCTCTACAACAGCCGCGAGTCTAAGGTACAGGTGTCTTCAGGCATCAGTTCTGCAGTCCTCAACCCAGGCTCTATGGTTACAGTGACCGACGGCAACGTTGAGGCTATCAACGGCAACACACTGGTTGGCGTTCACGACCTCTCCGGCCGCAGCTTCACAGGCAAGAACCTGCCTAAGGGTATGTACATCGTTACAGTTTCTGACGGCAAGCAGCAGTCTGCTGTCAAGGTTGTAGTGAAGTAATCTTACCGGCAACGTGATGAACAATCCGCGCCGCAAGTGATTGCAGAATCCGACGGAGTGGATGATCAGAAGAACGAAAAGCAACGGATAATCAGTTTTCCGTCAGCTACAGATACAAGTCTAAGCTCCAGGGTGAAAGTTCCCTGGGGCTTATTCCCACAAAAGAAACACACACAGACACAGTCAACTTGCTCGTCTCAAGTTATGCTTATTGACACAAGAAGACATTACCTTTATTAGTAATAAATAACAATACTTTCACAATGAGAAAAAACTTACTTATATTCCTTTCTCTCTTGCTCTTCTCCACATCAGCACTTGCAGTGGAAAGAGTGATCAAATTATACAGCGAACGGCGAGCAGGTGGAGAATACCAACCTCAAGAGCGGACTCTATGTGGTGAGAGTGGTGAAAGACGGAAATACAATGACAAAGAAAGTGTTAGTGAAATAATTAATCCTTTATTTAATCTATAAGAACTTAAAAATGAAAAGACTATCATTGATCCTTATGGCAGTGCTCATGTCAGTTACCGTAGCACTCGCCGATCAGTATTGCTTCTTCGGCTACGGCACAACCACACAGACTGGTGTGCTCACGGAGAACACATCAGCTAAGTGTGCTATCTACATTCCAGCAGAAGTGGCAAGCCGCTACAAAGGATGCTACATCAACAAGGTGAGAGTGGGCCTCGCATCAAGATCTACCACTCTGAAGGTGTTTATCACCAAAGACCTCAACTCTTATGACGTTACAGGTACGTCAGACGAGGCATATAGCGGAACAACCGACGTGCAGACAACAGAAAAGTTCCAGATCAGCGGAGAAGAGGGCTTCTACGTTGGTTATGAGGTGACAGGTACAGCTCCTATCGTTGCCGTTTCTAACGTGTACAACGATAATGGTTGCTGGGCTGACCTCGGCGACGGATGGAAGAACTATGCTACAGAGGGCGAAACAAAGTCTCCAGTGCTTTGTCTCGACGCTCGTATCAGCGGTGCAAAGGTGCCACTGGACGCTTGTCTGATATCTGCAAACAGCACAGTTTCTGCAGTCGGCGAGCCAGCAACACTCTCTGCTACAGTAAAGAACCAGTGCTATACCAAGATCACGAAGCTCAGCGTGGCTTACTCTATCGACGGTGGTGAGGAGAAGACAGCCGAGAGCGGCAAGATAAACATCCTTACCGGTAAGGACGCCGTCGTTACTTTCACTGACCCGGAGGCTAATCTGGCTCTTGGCGTACACGACGTGAAGATGCGTATCCTCCAGGTAAACGGCAAGGACGACGAGGTGGCTGACAACAACAGCGGCGAGTCTCTCATCAACGTTCTGCAGTTCGTTCCCGGCAAGCGTCTCTTCGTTGAGGAGCAGACCGGTGTCGACTGTGGCTTCTGTCCACGTGGTATCGTAGGATTCCAGTATATGAGCGAGAACTATCCTTCACAGTTCGTTGGCGTTGCAGTACACTGCTATGATGGCAACGGTCCTCTCGCACCATCAGACTATGCTGATTTCGTAAGAAATCTGATCAACGGCGGTTTCCCAGGCTCTACAGTAATGCGCCAGAACTCTTCTCAACCATCAGCCGACAACCTCGAGGCTATCTTGAAGAACCTCAGCAAGATTACTCCAGAGATGCACATCGATGTAGAGTCTAAGCTCTCTGCAGACGAGAAATCTGTTGACGTTACAGCAATGGTAACTCCTCTCATCAAGAAGGCAGGCGCCCGCTATAAGCTCGGCTTCATCCTCACAGAGGACAATGTGACAGGTTACAGCCAGGCAAACAACTTCTCAGGTGGCTCATACGGCGAGATGGGCGGCTGGGAGAACAAGGGCGGCTGGGTAAGCGACCCATTGCAGCATGTTGCCCGTGCTACTCTCGGTTATGATGGTATCGAAGGAAGCATTCCTTCGGAGTTCAACCTCAACGAGGTGATCAACTACAACGTTCAGATTCCTATCCCTTCAACGGTTCAGAACAAGAAGAACCTCAACGCCATCGCTATCCTCATCGACTCTGTCACAGGTTATGTAGACAACGCCGCTGAGGCACACGTCGGCGCTAACTCAGCAGACTGCATCGAGACAACAGAGAATGCCGCTTCACCAGTGGTACGCATCCAGAACGGCAACCTCGTTGTTGACGGTTACAACGGAAACGTTAAGGTTTACACTCTCGACGGAACACAGGTTGCTCCAACATCTCTCTCTCACGGCATCTACGTAGTGAAGGGTGAGGGCGCCCAGCAGTTCGTGAAGCGCATCGCTTACTAATCAGATATCAGTGCGTCGCTTACTAATCAGATAAAAAGCGCATCGTTTCATAACCAGATAATTTTCTCTATCAGTTAGGAAACTTCTCGCAATACTTTAAAGTGTATCAAGTTCGGGACCGTCCCGTTTCTTGATACACTTTTTCTGTTCAAAGACTACTCTTCGTGTCATGGTGGTTCTTAGGGGGGCAGCTGCAAGCAAACCATTCCCTCCCCTACGGGGGAGGACAGGTGGGGGGAGATGTCGGTTACTTTCCCGTCCAAGAACTGCTGCCATTGGGGTTATTCAGCTTTACCATCGGTCAATAATGAATGTTGAATATTGAATTGAAAACCATAACATTATTCTTGTTCTAATGCCATTTTTTCAAATAAACCCAAGAAAGCAACAATTTTTATGATACATTTATCTCATATAGATAGGAAATACAAATATTAATTAGTAAATTTGCAGCCAAATACGTATTACTTTTTTAAATTATGACACTTGACGCATTGACAGCCGTATCACCAATCGACGGCCGCTATAGAGGAAAAACAGAGAAATTGGCAGATTATTTCTCAGAGTATGCTTTGATAAAATACCGCATCCGTGTGGAAATCGAATATTTCATAACGCTTTGCGAATTGCCTTTGCCACAGCTGGCAGACTTCGATCATAAACATTTCGACAGCCTCCGCGACATCTACCGCAAGTTTGACGAGGAGGGCGCATCGCGCGTCAAGGATATCGAGAAGATAACCAACCACGACGTGAAGGCCGTGGAATATTATATCAAGGAACAGCTCGACAAACTCGGAGATTTCGAGAAATACAAGGAGTTCATTCACTTCGGACTCACATCGCAGGATATTAACAACACATCCGTGCCTCTCTCTATCAAGGATGCCCTCAACGAGGTCTACATCCCGCAAATTGAGGAACTGACGGAGCAGCTGAAGACCTATGCTGAGGAGTGGAAAGACGTGCCTATGCTCGCCAAGACCCACGGTCAGCCGGCTTCTCCAACCCGTCTGGGCAAGGAAATCATGGTCTTCGCATATCGTCTCGACAAACAGGTGGAGATGCTCAAGGCTTGTCCTATGACAGCCAAGTTCGGAGGCGCTACCGGAAACTTCAACGCCCACCACGTGGCTTATCCGGAATACGACTGGCGCGAGTTCGGCAACAAGTTCGTAAGCGAGAAGCTCGGTCTGGAGCGTGAGCAGTATACCACACAGATCAGCAACTACGATTGCCTCGGTGCCGTGTTCGACGCTTTACGCCGTATCAACACTATAATCATCGACCTCGACCGCGACTTCTGGATGTATATCTCAATGGAATACTTCAAGCAGAAGATAAAGGCAGGCGAAGTAGGCTCAAGCGCTATGCCACACAAGGTGAACCCTATCGACTTCGAGAACAGCGAGGGCAACATGGGAATGGCAAACGCAATACTCCAGTTCCTGGCTCAGAAGCTCCCTGTAAGCCGTCTGCAGCGCGACCTCACCGACTCTACGGTGCTCCGCAACGTAGGCGTACCGATGGGCCACGGCATGATTGCAATGCAGAGCACCCTCAAGGGACTCCGCAAGCTCATCCTCAACGAACATAAGATAAGCGAAGACCTCGACAACACTTGGGCGGTGGTGGCTGAGGCAATACAGACAGTATTGCGTCGCGAGGCTTACCCACATCCTTATGAGGCACTCAAGGCCCTCACCCGTACCAATAAGACAATGACGGAGGAGACTATCCATGAGTTCATCAATACACTTAATGTCAGTGATGCCGTGAAGGCTGAGCTGATGGCTATCACGCCACACTCATACACTGGCATCTGATTATAAACAATATCTTTTTATTTACAGCCGTGAGGCTATTTCAACAAACAACTATTAATTATTATGGCAGAAGAATTCGACAACAAGACGGAGAACACATCCGCACAGAGTAACGAGGGTGGCCGCGAGGGCTATCGCTCGAATGATTATCAAGGTGGAGGCTATCGCAGCAACGGCGGACGTACCATGCGTCCTCGTATCGGCGGAGCCCAGCGCGCCTACAGCACAAATCGTAGCTATGACAACAACAATGACGGCGGCTTCCGTCCGGAAGGTTTCGGTGCAGGTTTGCAGCACGACAACAACGGTGGCTATCAGCAGCGTGGCGGTCAGGGAGGTTATGGCAACCGTCAGGGTGGCTATCGTCCTCGCACAGCCGACTACGATCCAAATGCAAAGTACAGTCTCAAGAAGAGAATAGAATATAAGGAAGTCAACGTAGACCCGGATGCACCGGTACGTCTGAACAAGTTCCTCGCCAACGCCGGCGTTTGCAGCCGTCGTGAGGCCGACGCATTCATCCAGGCAGGTGTGGTTACCGTCAACGGACAGGTAGTCACAGAGCTCGGTACAAAGGTGAAGCGCAGCGACGAGATCAAGTTCCACGACCAGAACGTGTCTCTCGAGAAGAAGGTCTACGTGCTCCTCAACAAACCAAAGGACTATGTTACAACAAGCGACGACCCACAGCAGCGCAAGACTGTGATGGACCTCGTGAAGAACGTTTGTCCTGAGCGCATCTACCCTGTAGGACGCCTCGACAGAAACACCACCGGTGTGCTTCTGCTCACCAACGACGGCGACCTCGCCAGCAAGCTCACTCATCCTAAGTTCTTGAAGAAGAAGGTCTACCACGTATACCTCGACAAGAACGTCACTGCCCACGACATGCAGCAGATTGCCGAGGGCATCACTCTCGACGACGGTGAGGTGCATGCAGACGCCATCGAGTATGCTCATCCTACAGACAAGAGCCAGGTGGGCATCGAGATCCACAGCGGCCGCAACCGTATCGTGCGCCGTATCTTCGAAAGCCTCGGCTATAGAGTGGTGAAGCTCGACCGCGTGCAGTTTGCAGGACTCACAAAGAAGAACCTGCGTCGTGGCGACTGGCGCTTCCTCACCGAGAAGGAGGTTGACATGCTGCGCATGGGAGCGTTCGAATAATCGAATACAACTATAAGGAAGGCTCAGAGAAGAACTCTGGGCTTTCTGAGTTTTTCTTCACAGCGGCGGATTGTCACATCCGGCAGCTGTGACAAAGAATAGCAAAACAACAAGAAATCAACTCAATATGAAAAGAACAAAAGTTGTTGACGCGTTGAAGCTCACCGATTTCGGTTCAACGGTCAACGTGAAAGGCTGGGTTAGGACACACCGCAGCAGCAAGGCTGTAGACTTCATCGCCCTTAACGACGGTTCTACGATAAAGAATATACAGGTTGTAGTAGACCCATCAAAGTTTGATGCCGAGATGCTCAAGCAGATCACCACAGGTTCGTGCATCAGCGCCACCGGTGTTCTCGTTGAGAGCCAGGGTGCCGGTCAGACGGTAGAGATTCAGTGTGAGAGCCTCGAGGTGTATGGTCTTTGCGGCAGCGACTATCCGATGCAGAAGAAGGGCCAGAGCTTCGAGTATATGCGTCAGTATGCCCACATGCGTCTGCGTACCAACACTTTCGGTGCCGTGATGCGCATCCGTCATAACATGGCGATGGCAATACATACATATTTCCATGAGCATGGATTCTTCTATTTCCATTCTCCTATCATCACGGCGAGCGACTGCGAGGGAGCCGGACAGATGTTTCAGGTTACCACAAAGAACCTCTACGACCTGAAGAAGGACGAGGACGGCAAGATAAAGTATGATGACGACTTTTTCGGAAAGCAGACATCGCTTACGGTGAGCGGACAGCTCGAGGGTGAGCTTGGAGCAACGGCTCTCGGCGCTATCTATACCTTTGGTCCTACCTTCCGTGCAGAGAATTCCAACACTCCACGCCATCTTGCAGAGTTCTGGATGGTGGAGCCGGAGGTGGCATTCATCGACCTCACCGACCTGATGGACCTTGAGGAAGACTTCATCAAATATTGTATCCGCTGGGCTCTCGAGCATTGTCAGGACGACCTGGAGTTCCTCAACAAGATGATAGACAAGGGACTCATCGAGCGTCTGAAGGGCGTTCTCGAGTCAGACTTCGTACGTCTGCCATACACCGAGGGTATCAAGATTCTGCAGGACGCCATCGCCAAGGGCAGAAAGTTCGAGTTCCCATGCGAGTGGGGCGACGACCTCGCTTCTGAGCATGAGCGCTACCTCGTGGAGGAATACTTCAAGAAGCCTGTCATCATGACAAACTATCCTAAGGCTATCAAGGCATTCTATATGAAGATCGATGATGAGGAGTCTGGATTCGGCGGCAAGAGCGGCCAGACCGTTCAGGGCACCGACGTTCTCTTCCCGCAGATCGGCGAGATCATCGGCGGTTCCGTACGTGAGGAGAGTCTTGAGAAGCTGACGGCAGAAATCAATGAGCGTCATATCCCGATGAAGGATATGTGGTGGTATCTCGACACACGTAAGTACGGAACATGTCCTCACGGTGGTTTCGGACTCGGTTTCGAGCGTCTTATCCTCTTCGTTACAGGTATGCAGAACATCCGCGACGTGATTCCTTTCCCAAGGACACCTAAGACGGCAGAGTTCTAATCGACAACGTACATACTTTTCTTTAAGACTATTAATAATGAAGCCTGGGAATCGCACCGCTTGCGATATCCCAGGCTTTTTCAGTCTGATTCGGTAATATAAAACAAAAGGCTGCAAGCAGCTATAAAATATTACATTATACGGCCTAATAACCGTTTCGTTTTAAATCCATTATCCATACAATTACGCCGACAGAAATATATGTCCGGATTTCCCCCACAGCGTGGGGAATGAAACCCCACATTAGGGGGTGTTGTTCCCCACGCTGTGGGGGGATTTCGAGGTAATCCTTATCGTAATGTCGTTCCTGTCGGTTATCCCTCTATTTCTCCACCAATACGATACCCATACCGCCCTCTTCCAGCGTTATGATATGGCGCTTATACAGGTCGCCTATAGCCTTCTTGAAAGTTTTCTTGCTCACCTGGAAGCGGTCGTAGATATCTTCTGCGTTGCTCTTGTCGCCAAGGTTGCAGTAGCCGTTGTTCTCCTTGAGGTAGTCGAGCAGGGTGTCGGAAAATTCTCTCGACAGCTTCTTTCCCGTGGGCTGCAGCGTGACGTCGATCTTGCCGTCAGGACGCACGGTGCCGATATATCCCTTCATGCGGTCGCCGGTGTGGATATATTTGAATATCTGATCCTTGTATACCAGTCCGCCGTATTTGTTGTCTATAATCACCTTGAATCCCAGATCCGTCTTCTGCCATACCAGCAGGTCCACCTCCTGGCCATGCCTGTAGTCGGGAGTCTCCTCGCTGAGATACCTCTCCACCTTTGCCGAAGCCATGATGCGATAGCTCTCCTTGTCGAGGTGTATGTGTACGATATACGAGTTTCCCCTCACCATCTTCATCTTCTGTTCGCGGAAGGGGCAGAAGAGGTCCTTCATCAGTCCCCAGTCGAGAAATGCTCCGAACTGGTTTGTCCAAGCCACTTCGAGGTAAGCAAACTCGCCCACCATCGCCTTTGGAGTCAGCGTGGTGGCTACGGGGCGCTCGTCCTGGTCGAGATATACGAACACGTCGAGAGTGTCGCCCGGTTTGCAGCCCTCCGGCACGTAGCGTGTTGGCAACAGAATTTCACCCTCGTCGCCACCGTCGAGATACATGCCGAAGTCCACTTCCTTCACCACCTTCATGGTGTTCATTTCGCCTAATTTTATTCCTTTCATAGTTTGTCGCTTTTTTCTTCTTTTTCGTTTACTTTCCTGACTCGCTTCCCGTTTCCGCATCCGTTCTCACTTCTGTTCCTGAATTCTGTGATGCCGGCATTTCCGTTTCTGCGGCAGCTTCAGCATCCTGTGATGCCTTCGGTTCCGTTTCCTTCTCCAGCATACCGTCCCTCATCTTTATCGTGCGGTCGGTGATGCTTGCCAGCTGTTCGTCGTGGGTCACGATGATGAAAGTCTGTCCCGTCTTGTCGCGCAGGTCGAAGAAGAGCTGATGCAGCTCCGCCTTGTTCTTGGAGTCGAGGCTTCCCGACGGTTCATCGGCGAGCACCACAGCCGGGTTGTTCACCAGAGCCCTTGCCACAGCCAC
>ENA-OPCM01001524-OPCM01001524.1-human-gut-metagenome-genome-assembly--contig:-NODE-1524-length-15056-cov-5.257383_pt1 | contig 15056 bp, 13 predicted proteins | sample MGYA00241252_ERZ501484 | MGnify/ENA primary metagenome ERZ501484 (study PRJEB25962, sample SAMEA2042583) | human gut metagenome | biome: human gut; feature: human-associated habitat; material: faeces...
TATCTCCATTGATTCGGCACCGCTTCAAAAGTCTTATATGACTGCGATGGAAATATGGCTTCTTGAAAGAGCAGAGCCATTATATAAGATATATCCATGGAAAGCGCTTCTTAGGGCTGGTTCAGGAGGATGCGCAGAGACGGAATGTGGTCAGAATCTTATGCAAAAGATGATGATGTCCTATGATTCAGATCCGAAAGAATATGCACGGCTTGCCGGCTTCGGGTACAGAATGCTTGCTGAGGCAATCAAAGCGGATCTGCCATATCATATCAGTTGTCCGGCACTTCTTATCTGTGGCGAAAAGGATAAAGCGGGCTCAGCAAAAAGCTATAATAAGAAATGGCATCAGAGAGAAGGTTTACCGATTAAATGGATAAAGAATGCTGGTCATAATTCCAATACGGATCAGCCGGATGAAGTCAACAGACTGATAGAAAAATTTATCGGCGAGGTAGATGGAAAAAATTTAGCAAAAAGTAAAAAGACAATACTCTACGAAGCGTAGAATCCGCACATATTCACCATTTTCTACGTTCCGTGGGTGTAAAACATCTATTTTATATACTACTCTGTGGTCAGAAAGGAGGAAAAGTTAGAATAATATATATGGTTTGTGTGTGACAATCATCAAAGAAGACGAAGAGCCGATGCAATTGTAAACTGTTTCACAAGATCATCGGCTCTTAATTAACATATTGGCGGGATGTATCCGAGTTGAATCGCTTTTGTCACGGCTTCAACCGCTGATGTAACATCAAGTTTTTCAAATATATGCTGCAAATGATTTGATAAGGTACGTTCACTAATATAAAGTGTGCTTGCTATGTCTTTTCGCTTTTGTCCCTCTGCTATAAGCTGTATAATTTGTTTTTCACTATCGGTCAATCCTTCTATAAATGGAATTTCCCTGTCAAAATAAAGTATCCCCTGCATTATTTTAGAAAGAATAGATATGAGCTTTTCAGGTTCAATATTTTTATTAACAAATCCTTTTGCTCCTATTTTTCTTCCTTCACTTCGATATACGGGCAAATCATAACCAGACAGAATTACAACCCTTTGTTCTGGATAACAACTTAGTATTTGTTTTGCTAATTCCAGACCATCCTCAGAAGATATATTCTTCAAGTTTATATCCATAAGGATGATGTCTGGTTTCTTAGATACAATATAATTGTCTAATTGAGAAACATCATTGATACTATCAAAGGTTTCAATTTCTGAATAATCTGACAATGCAATCTCCAAACTTTTAGAAAATAAAGCATGGTCATCTACTAACAAAATGTTGATAAGAAACATCTCCTTTCATCGGCAATATCGTTTGTACGCAAATCCCATGTGGATGGTTATTAGATATAGTTACAGAGCCATCCATGTCATTCATTCGTTCCGTAATCATTGCAAGTCCTCGATGTTTTAACCTGTCAGCAGATGAGAGAACATCTGCATCAACAGTTCCATTGTCACTCACACTCAGTATTATAATCCCATTATCCTGCGTAAGGGTTATCCATGCTTTTTCCCCTGTCGAATGTTTGTAAACATTCGTGACAAGTTCCTTCAGCAGGCGGTACACAAAGATATTGTATGGCTCAACCAGAAATAAGGAGTCTGAACAATCAAAGGAGACACAGAGATTACGATTCGGAAAAGATTGCGAAATACCATCAAGCAAGTTTTGGTAGTTTTCCTTTATAGTCAGTTTTGGAAGCAATGTAGGATGGTAATCCTGCATTTGCTCACGAATATAAGTATTCATATTATCGAGAGTTTCCGTGATAATTTTCTGTACTTCAGGGCGGTCTGCTTTTTTCATCATATTTTTTACAGAAAGCAGGTCTTGAAGAATATCATCGTGGAGAAAGTTTGCAAATTCAAGATTTAATTGTTCTTCCCGTTGTAATTGTTGTAGTGCGACATGGTATTTGCTTTCCTTGATTATCTTATTATGTCCTTTCTTGAAATTGAAATCCAAAGCAATATTACAAACATATAAAAACGCAAACAGGGCATCCAGCATAATAAAAAGCAAAGAATATCCACCATCTAAGATTATTGCTATCAAGCTAAAAATAATTACTCCAGAAAATATAAGTAATGTTAATTGGCGATTACTGAATACGGCAGATAATGGAAGGCTGTTTTGTTCTTTCAGTATGATACCGTGGATGCTTACCCAAAACAATAGTATAGGAATATATACACCAAAATTTGAAAGATGTTCAGGAACTCTCATTGTTGAAAAATAATAAGTAAGGAATAAAACTATAACTGCTATAAGGGAGAAAATGATATGCCTCCATTCTGACTTAAAAACAAAAGCAACTCTTTTTCTATGATATATCACTGTAAAAATAAAACACAGCCAGCTTGCCATAAATTGTATGAAATAGAGAAGGAAAAATATTTTACTTGACACCAATACGCCAATAAGAGCAAAAATACAAGTTCCCGTCAGGCAGAGATTAATTAATTTCTGATATTTGTATCCGCTGTTTTGGAACAAAAACATTAGTATGAATTTAATGGAAACACACCATATTACCGGACTTAAAGCGAAAAAAATAGTGTTTGTGATGGAGTTGCCCGAAGCAGCTAAGAGTATATACCAACTTTCTAATGCTAATAAACCACAAAATAGGGAAATGGTTTTATTTTCCCTAATGTTGCAGGAACTTACATAAGTAACATCTATTAGCAGCAAAGACGATAAAAATAAGGGAATGACACCTCTGGTGTTTAAATGAAAATCTGCATGAGCGGTCAGCCCCATATATGCAATGAGTAAAATAGAATTTATAAAAAGCAGTAGCTTTAAAATTGTTTGCTTCATGTTTTGCCTCCTTCCTATTTTCTCATTAAATTATACTATCTCTCTGTGAACAAATAAAGTGTACGAAATCGCCGAGCTATAAAACTCGATGATTTCATATAGCTTTTTATTTCTTTAGAACTGTTTTACAGCAAGTATGGACAGTCATACAGTAATATATCATATAAATTATAAATGTAAGCAGAATAGCGATAAACGTAGGAATATACAGAATAAGGCTTTCTTTCAGAATGTTCTGCATAAGGGCTGTCCTGTATACTAATGTTGCAAAGACACAGTCTACCAACCCGAATAAAAACGGAATACTAAAAAAAGATATCGTCTGCTTCTTTATTATTTTTTTCACCGTTCTGTCTGTGTATCCGATTTTTCTTAAGATTTCATAATCAGCCTTCGAATCGCTTATGGCAGAAAGATTATTAAAATATAATATGCTTCCAGTTGCGATAAAAAACAAGATTACAAGAAATCCAAGCAGTAAGAAGGTTGAACTGCTTAGGGAAAATATCTCATGTATCCTATGTGAGTTTCCCTGTAAATAAGGACTATCATTTAAATATTCGGATAAATCAAGAAACAGAGCTTCATTATCTTTGATTGACTGCCCATTTATACTTAGGACTTCCGTTTCGGGGCTAATTTCTTCTGCTATTGCATCATATAAGTCATCACTTACAATCAAAGTACCAATGCTATTTGCAAATGAAATGGGATTATCTAAAGTAGTTGCGATGACTGTTACAGAAATTTCTTCATTACCTATAAGCAAAGGATAAACATTACCTGTTTCATCATTGTCTGAAGCTGGCTGGTATTTTACTAAAATACACTCACTATCGTGTAGCTCGCCAATTTGTTCCAAAGCCCCTTTTTTCCCTTGTGCTTCTAAGAGAGCCATATAGTTTGAATAAGAGATACATTCAAACCCTGCATTTCGCAGAATTTTTTCGTTATCTGAATCGCCTTTAGAGCTTCCTGCACTATATTCCAAAGGAACTTGTTCGGAAGTAGATGTAACTTTATAAATATTCGTTTGCAGGAATGAAACATCATTTTTGGACGAATGCTCATTTACAATTTGTTTGATTGCATCTATTTCGCTTTCATTTTCAATTCTACATTCAATTTCTGACGGTGCCATACGTGACACAGCAGCTATTGGATAGTATAAAGATAAAGCCATAACGCTGGAGACGGTAAGCGTTGCTGCGGATAACAGTGTAAGCATGATTAAAGTCTTAGAGTTTGAACGCATACGGTATATGAAATTTGGGGAAGTAATTATTTTTGTTTCTGTATAAAACTTCCGTTTGTTGTTTTTGCTTATGTGTACTACAAAAGGAAGAAAGGATGAAATAAAAAGTATTGTTCCCACAACTACGAGTACAAGTGTCAGCATGGCAATGGGGGTATAACCAATCGAAAACCAAACAGATTTATCTCCTCTGAGGATATCCAATGCAAGAACATACCCCAAAATAATGCAGCAAAAGCCAACGATGGCAGGAACAGCATGAAATTTCATTTTTCGTTCAGCACTTTTTTCAAATCTAACTAATCCCATAAGCGATGTCTTGAAAAGAAACCTGCTGTTAGACAGCATCAATACAATCACGATAGCAAAAATAAAGCAAGCTGTTTTTGCAATGGCATTGACATTGAAAAAGGGTATTTTTGAATTATTGATAGATAAATCCAGTAACTTGGTTATGCCAAAAACAATGCCTTTATGAAAAAAAATACCGAGAAGTATTCCTACTATAAACGCTCCAAAACAAACCAGTAAATTCTCTGTTGTCAGCAATGACAACACTGTGGTTTTTCTATATCCTAATAATGCGTAAACACCAAGTTCTTTTGTTCGACGACGTAAAAAGAAACGGTTGGAATATGACATATAAAAAACAACAAAAGCCATTAGGAATACAGAAATTACGTTACACATCATTTCAACCCGCCCGTTACCAGATATCTTTTCAAGCATAACTGTATTCATTGAGAATGAAGTAAATGCAAAAAAGACAGTAATTACAAATGATACAGAAAGCAGGTAAAGGGCGTAAAATGAAAAATTTTTTTTAAGATTTTTAAGTGCCATTGATAAATTATTCATAAATTTTGCCCCCTTATCTTTCCGTATCTAATTTGGCTACTTCCTGTGCAATGGTTTCATAGAATGTTCGTCTATCGGCATCCTGTTTAAGAAGTTCGCGTATAATGCTTCCGTCTTTGAAAATCAGAATACGGTTAGCAAAACTTGCAGCGTATGCATCATGTGTGACCATTAGTATCGTGGTATGCAATTCATCATTTGCTTCTTTCAAAGTTTTTAATAACTCGGTAGCAGAGTTTGAGTCCAATGCTCCTGTCGGTTCATCAGCAAATAAAATACTTGGCTGTTTTACAATGGCTCTTGCCGCCGATGCTCGTTGTCTTTGCCCGCCAGACAGCTCGTTTGGATATTTGTCTAACTGAGAGGCAATGCCAAAGCGTTCTGCTAAACTCCGCACCATTTTTTCGATTTTTTTATGCGGAAGCTTTTGTAAAGTGAGTGGGACAGAGATGTTTTCTCGGATGGTAAGGCTGTCAAGTAAAAAGTATTCCTGAAATATAAATCCAAGATTATCCCTGCGGAAATCCGCAGAACCTGTGTCGCTCAGTTGTTTTAAATTAACACCATTGATTACAATGCTGCCACTTGTAGGGGTATCAATAGTGGAAAGAACATTAAGCAATGTAGTCTTTCCAGAGCCAGAAGCACCCATAATAGCGATAAATTCACTTTCTGCTACATTGAAAGATACTTTATTTAGGCTTGGACGTTGCCCTTTAGCATAGATTTTTGTTACTTCATTTGCTTCTAATAATGTTGCCATATTTTAATCTCCTTTTCGTTTGATAGTTTCATTGTACTTTTTCTGCTTAAAAAGCGAATGAGTAAATCAGGCAATTTTTTTAATCGTATTGTCTGTTGGTGTGATAAAGGAGATAAAATCTATGATTTATGATGAATGGGTGTTTCACGATGTGGAACATATTTATTTGCAACTTATAAAAAAATAAGGTGTGCGATTTATAGTGGACAACTTTCAGCAGGCGAAAAAATCCCATCTGTTCGAGAAATGGCAAAGAAGCGAGAGGACACTGCAAAGGTACTTTGTTTTTCTTACTTCGATAATATGTTTGCATTAGGATTTTCCAAAGATGAAGCAGAAAATATCCGATCAGAAGATGCCGGAGAAACCAAAGACCAAGCGTCAGGAAGCAAGTTTATAAAGTTTTATGGAAAGAGCAGGTAGCAATCTATCTGCTTTTTCCTGTTATGTGGTTATCGTAAGCCGAGAAGGTTAAGTGACGAACAAAGGGAACAGGCAAGGTTACGGATGGAGAAAATCAATTCAGATGATAATTGTCGGGAAGATTAGAGTCCAGTCGCAACATTCAGAAGTCCAGTCACAACATTTCCGAATTTAAAGAAAGAAATCTGCCGATAATATAAATGAACAATAGATGATGTTATCCATATTTGATAATGAGCCATGAAAATGAGGTGGAACAGTTGAACATAGCAATTTGCGATGATGAGGAAAATATACGCATTTACATACGCAAGCTGATACAGAAGCAGGAAACTTTTTGTAAGATAACAGAGTTTTCATCGGGCAAGGAATTATTGGAGTTTCAGGATGAGACAAATGCAGAAGAAATAGACATACTTTTTCTGGATATCTCTATGGGAGATGAGGATGGAATGACTGTGGCAAAGCAGCTCAGGAGCCAGATGGAAAGCAAGAAAGAAGCAGTGTGGGGAAGCCTGCCGCTTCTGATATTTGTAACGGGATATCCGGAATATATGCAGGAGGCTTTTTCTGTTAATGCTTTTCAGTATATTGTAAAACCGATTCAGGAAAGCAATTTTGAGCAGGTTTTTGCACAGACCATACGGGAGTATCAATATTTGATGGCAAAGAAAAAGGAAAAACCAAAAGAAGTATTAGTTCGGAATGGAAATAGAACAAGAAGTGTTTCAGCAGATGATATTTACTATATTGAAAGCAGTAATCGAAAAGTGACCTTGTATTTGCGGCATGAAAAAATTGAATATTATGACAAGATCAGCTCACTGGAAAGCGAGCTTAAGCCGGATTTTTTCCGTATACACAAAGGGTATCTGGTTAACATAAAATATGTGGAACGATATGACCGGACAGAGGTGAAAATGAGAAACGGGGACAGTCTGCTGATATCCAAGTATAAATATCAGGACTTTGTAAAGCGTTATTTGGAATACATTTTGGAGGAAAGATAATTGAGTCAGGTTACATATGAAATCATTCGCAAGCTTTTTGAAATCTATCCTATTATTCTGCAAATCGTTCTTTTTCTGGTATTGTGGAATGTATTTTTTCGGTGGGAGAAAGGGATATGGATTGTTGCAGGAATATTGGCAGTGATGAATATCTGCATGGGGCTATGGCTGGAAAAGCCGGGGGTAATACGATATACAATGTCCGCTGTCATTGTGTTGGGATATTGTTTTTGCAAATACCAAAAACATTTGGAAAAGGCGGTATTCATACTGCTGCTGTTTTACAATTTTCATGCGTTAAGTTATTTGATTGCAGACAGTATTTATCAATGTACAGTGGAGAGCATATTTAGAGGGTTGGATGTTCTGAGTGAGGAATATATATTTCGGGTTTATCTGGGTATGGCGATAGGTATGGGCATCCTGCTTTTATCGTACACGTTGGTATTACTGATTATGACAGGTGTCGTGATAAAAATCGTAAAGAAACCGTTTATGCTGAGATGGCAGGAAACGATATTCCTTTCAGTACTGAATATTGTAGGGAGTATGATTGTAGGAATAAGCGTAGACCTTTCCGTAGTGCAAATCGAGGGTGGAGTTTTTCTGTTGTATGATGACAAGCAGGAAATGTTGTGGAAATTACCGATAATTGCGGTTCTTATCTATGTGGGGGAAATTTCGGCAATATACATCTACCAGAATTACAGGGAGCTTCAAAAAGAACGGCAGAAACATTTTGTGGAAGAACAACAGGTCAAAGCCATGAAGCAGAGACTGGAAGAAGCAGAGAACTTCTACGGGAGCATTCGCAGAGTAAGGCATGAGATGAAAAACCATATGACGAATATAAAAGGGCTGGTGGCAAGTGAGAAATATGATGAAGTAGAGAGTTATATCGAAAAGCTGGATGAAACCATACAGACTATGGACTATAAATTCAATACAGGAAATGCGGTCACAGATGTGATTATCAATGATAAATACCAGAAAGCGGAAAATGCAGGTATTTCGTTTCAAGTAAAATTTAACTTGGGGGAAACAGACACAATTTCTGCATTTGATATAGGTATCATTCTGAATAACCTTTTAGACAATGCCATAGAAGCCTGCGAGAAACTGGAGCAGGAACAGCGATATATCAATCTGACTTTAAAGAAAAAGAATCATTTCCTACTGATTGAAGTGGAAAACAGCTTTGATGGGAAAGTGATATGGGAAGATGGAGGTATCGTCCCGATGACAACGAAACAGAGCGATCTGCCGGATATTTTGATGGAGCATGGAATAGGGTTAAAAAATGTAAAGGATGTGGCAGACCATTATCTTGGAGATATGGATATCAAAATAAAAAACGATGTGTTTAAAGTCACAGTAATGCTGCAGCAGAAGGAAATAAAATAAAAAAATATGAAAAAGGAAGGAGAATGTAGTAATGGATGTAGGTTCAGTTTATGGCAGTTATTATGAAACAGCAAAGAGTTACATGGGTTTGAGGAAGGAGGAAAAACAAGCGGGATCTGCGGAAAAGGTCACAGACAAAAGTCAGGTTTCCTCGGAAGATATGACCTTGGAGGAATACAAGGAGTATTTTAATGAAAAGATGAATTCATTATATACACATCCATCGCAGCGGAATAGAAATGATATTATAGATATTACGGATGCCGCTTATAAAAGAATGCAGACTGATCCGGAATATGAGAAGAAAATATTAGACGCTTTAGCGAAGAATAAGGCAGTTAATTTTGGAAACTATATTCCACAAATATCATATATGCATATAGATGATACATGGGAAGGGTGTTACGGATATACTAAAGGAATGAAAGAGAACGATAGTTATACTAAGGGAATTTCTTCAAAACATGAAAATAATGTAAAAAAGAAAAATGAGAAAGATAGAAAAAAGCAGCTTTTAGAGGAATATATTGAGGAACAAATACAGGCTCGTAAGGACATACTGGAGTTTCGCAAAGAAGAGAATTTTAAGCATAAAGAGCAAAATATCGAACTTAATAAAAAGGCATTGGCGCTGAGGGCTTATAATCAGCAGATTTTAGAAGAGCATTAAGCAAGATATGAGTAGGATAATCTGTTTGTTGTTGAGTTCAAACGTAAAAAGACCAAATAACAGATAGTGTCTGTTGTCTGACTTTTTTGTGCCATTTTCTGCAAGGGGTATTGATGATATGTGCCAAATGTCTATATTGAAAACAAATTTTCAAGTGAGGTAATAGAGATGAATATATCAAATGCTATCAATACGGTAAGCGTATCTGGAAGTTTTAGCAGTAGTGCTAAAACTTCTGAAAAGAACAAGTGGCAATTAACAGATTCATTAAAAGAAAAAATTGTTGAATTGGCTAAGAAAAATGCGAAAAACAACATATATATGGGAAATGAGTTTATGAACTTGCGGAAAGCAGAGGTCGCTAAAGTGGCACCAAATCGGGCAGCACTGATAGGTAAGTTCAACCAATCAATGAGTTCTGGAAATATGGGTGATATGAAAGAAATACAAGAGGCAGACAAAAGATGGCTGTGTATTTTATTTGGGATACCATATGAGGCTGAATATCAGGGAGAGGGAACTGGTTCTGCGATCCATATATATAATGAGGGAGGGGAAGAAGTTCTTACATACACTCAAGGAGTAGGGTGGCATGAGAAGGAGACAAAAGCAGAAACGGGTGTACATTCAGCGTTAAAATCAGCATATTATGAGGCATACCATGACGCAAGAAAGGCGCTAAACAATGGAACAAATGTGGAAATCACAAATGAAAATGTTGTGGTGCAAAGTAATTTCGATATGAAAGCATAAAGTATGTAATTCATCAAATGTATATAAGGGGAATTTGACAGACAGGAGGAATACGATTATGGTAAAGTCAATGAAGAAAGTAAAGAGAATAATAGCGGTTGCTTTGGTATTCACAATGTTGTTTGCTTCACAGGTAACAGCGTTTGCAGCAGACACGAAAGCAACGAAATCAGCAAATAAAGATATGTCGATTGCATTGATGCCGGGAGTTACAGGGGATTCCAATACAGTTGCTTTTAATTTTAGCGGTCTGCCGGATAATGCGATTGTAAAAGAAGTTACGGTTGATTGCTCCAGTGCATCTGTAATCGGTGGAAAAGGCGCAATATTGGCACAGAGCCTTACAATTACCAGTCCTAGCGGGGAAACGCATACTGTTAGTTGGGGCAGAGGTAATGTGACTACTACCAACTTATTTATAGCGGAAAAAGCTGCCGGAACATGGTCTGTGTATATGACAGGGACAAATATTGCATCTCCGAGTCTTGGCTCTGCATTTATCGGGGGTACAAAATATTCAAGACCTAAAATGACAATAATTTACATTTTAGAAGAGTAGAATTAAATATTCCCTACATACACATTTGTATGAATAACATTAAATAAAATCAGTCTTTGAAATATTTTGTTGCCGTTTCCTGCAAAAATAGGTCATTTTCTGTAAAGGTTCTTGAATATAAGAAGATGTTTGTTAACATTAAACATTATACTTGTTAAAAGTAGATTGGTGAGCGGATTAAGGCAATCAGGCTCCATAATGGAATGACACAAAGCAGACTGGCGGAGAAACTGGACTATACCAGTGAATGTCAGCAGCAGAGGATTGAAAGCAGGGAAACTTCCTGTTCTGTGGATAAACTGATGGAACTGGCACAGATTCTCGGAGTGAGTACGGATTATTTGCTGTTTGGATATGAGAGTGCCTGTAGAGATGACATGGAAAAGTATATGTCAGGAAAATCAGACAGGGAGAAAGAGTACATATGCCGGGTACTGGATGCTGTGGTATCGAATATGGGTGTGTTGTTGAATGGGGAGAGACGAAATTAGTAGAATATGATGATTTTTTGGGGATGTGTGATATAATTTTAAAGAAAATAGTGATATCTACAAGAAGTGTTTTGAACCTATAGATGAACAAGAGAGTTGTACGGATGACAGTATAAAAGAGATAATTAGGAAATATTAGAAAGGTGTGGATATGGAGTATCTGGAAATACATTCAGAAATTTTCGATGATATAGTGGAAGACATCAAACAAAGAAATCTTTCAAGGAATAATATGCCCAAAATTATTGTGGGGACAGGACTTTCTGTGATTTATGGTGTTCCGGGGATGAAGGAATTAGCAGAGCACTTGGCAAAAGAAATTGCACAGTCAAGTGATGAACATTTGAAAGAAATTTGGAAGAATCACTGTGATGAAATAGAAGCAAATGGCTTAGAGGCAGGTTTGGCTAATCTTGCACAAAATGAAAATGAGTTAGTAGATGCGATTAAGCCGATAACAGCAAAGTTTATTTTGGAGAGTGAGGAAAAACTTCACAGAACGATTTATGAAAAAGATACTGGTTTTTGCAGGCTGCTGAACTATTTGAGTGGTACGGTTAGTGTCGATAAAAAGATAATTGATATTATGACACCAAACTATGACCGGATTATAGAGATTATATGTGACAAGTTGGGGATAGGCGTTATCACAGGATTTTACGGGAGCCTGTATGGAAAATTCAGTAGAAATCTGTTAAAACAGCCAACAGAAGTATATAATTGTAAGAATTATTCATGGATCAGGCTTTTTAAACCTCATGGCTCCATAAATTGGATTAGTGAGAATGGAAAAGAATACCTAACAAATGATTATGAAATTCTAAAAGAAAAAGCAGAATATATTGAGATTGTAACACCTGGAAGTTCAAAGTATAAGGTGGGAATGACAAACAATACGTTTCGATGTATGAGAGAAGAATTTAATGAGCTGTTGAATCCGAGGGATAATTATTCGCTTTTAATATATGGATATGGATTTAATGATGATCATTTTGATACTGCACTATTTGACAGTTTTCAGAAGAATGTCCTTATTTTATCAAGGGATGTTAAGCCAGATATAATCAATAAGGCACTGGAGAAAAAGAACATTACTGTATTTTATCATGAGGATGACAGAGAATATATGATTTATAAGTCGAAAAAATACACAATAGACTTGCCAGTGTGGGATATTAATCAATTTGCTGATTTGTTTATAGGATAAAAGGGGTGATTTTATGGCGGGAAATATTAATGATTGCTTGGCAGACACAAATTGCATAGGTATGGTGGAAAATGTAGACACCCGAAAAGTTGTGGTGGGGGTTGAAAATGAAGGAGTACTAAATACATTAAAAATCAACGATATTGTTGTTTTGGGTGGAAGTAATTCTGATGAGAAGCTGATTGGAATTTTGACTAAGGTGACAAAGAAGAAAGTTGAATTTGATGAAACAGAGCAGACCGAAGACCTATCGTATTCAAATAACTGCTGTGTCATTAATTTGGTGGGAAGTTTTTACAATAAATATGGTGCCGGAAGTGAGAATAAATTCAAAAGAGCAATTAATACATATCCAGAAATAAATAGTAAAGTATATCAGGCGAATGAAGCCGCAATGCAGATGATAATGAATGCTGTGAGCGGCAAGGCGGCAGAGAGCAAAAGTTTAGAAATCGGACATTTTGCCAGCAATAAGGATGTGCCAGCAATATTAGATGGCAACCGTTTCTTTCAACGACATGCATGTATTGTTGGCAGTACAGGAAGTGGAAAATCCTATACAGTTGCCAGTGTATTGGAAAAAGCCAATCAATTACCATATGCCAATATGGTCGTTTTCGATTTGCATGGGGAATATAATGAGTTATCTTATGCAGATCAGATTAAGATTTGTGATGAACCAGGTGGTTTACACATTCCATTATGGTTTTTCAATTATGAGGAAATTCATTCATTGTTTGTAGAATCATCAGAAGGGACATCAACTAATCAAAGGGCGGCGGTAATCAATTATATTTTGCAGAAGAAAAAGGAATATATCAAAAATAACATGAGTGCTGTTTCAGAAGAAATAGTCACTGCTGATACACCGGTTCCTTTTTCAGCAAAGGAACTAATAGAATATCTGGAGAATCAGAATATTTTAGAAGTCGATACTGGAGAAGTCTATAAATCAGGCGATAGTAAGGGACAGGCAAAGACGAAGAAAGGGCAGTACTATGACAAATTGACCAACTTGATTACCCGTCTGAGAACAAAGATGGATGATAAAAAGTATGGATTTGTATTTAATGAAGAGGATACAACGCAGGCGGATTATCTAAATCAATTTGCTGCAAGGATTATGGGGAACGATAAATATCGAATTAAGGTTATAGATTTATCAGAGGTTCCATCCGATATGTTAGCAATTATCATTGGTATTGTCACTCGTATAATATATGATATACAGTTTTGGATGACTCCGGCAAAAGATGAGGTACGTCATCCGTTGGTGCTGGTGTGTGATGAGGCTCATATTTATATGTCTAATGACATGTCAAAAATGAAAGCGGTAGAGAAGAAATCCCTTGAAATTTTTGAGAAGATTGCAAAAGAGGGAAGAAAATATGGGATCGGGCTGCTGATAGTATCTCAAAGACCAGCAGAATTAAATACAACAATCATGTCTCAGTGTAATAATATCGTCAGCCTAAAGGTAACTAATGACAGGGACAAATCGGCAGTGGCGGCAATGCTGACAGATTCATTAGTGGGAATTGTGGAAATGCTTCCCAATCTGGATGTTGGTGAATGTGTTGTCGTTGGTGATGCAATTATGTTGCCATCAAAGATTATCCTAGATAAGCCGAAAGAAAAGCCCAAGAGTGCAACTATAGATTTTTGGGATAGATGGTATGACGGAAAGCAGACAGTTTTTGATATTGATGCGGCAACGTTGAATTTAATAAAGCAGTCGAGAGGATAAGGAACTAATAAAAAGTGAAAGATAATCCGGTATTATCTACCATAAAAATTGGAAATGGAGGGTACTATGAATATTGTGTTGGGAGTTCATGTGAAACATGACAGAAGTGCATGTATCATTATTGACGGAAGGGTTGTTGTTAATATAGCGAATGAAAGATTAGACCGAGTGAAGTACTCTGACTCTCCTGAAATCCCCTATACAGCTGTTGATGCTGTTTTGAAACATTGCAATATTGATATTTCACAGGTTTCATGCATTGGTATGTCCGGCGCAGGAATAGAAAGTGAAAAGGTAAAACAGTTCTATAAGGATGACTTTTTCGCTCACTATAGATGTCGCGAAATTCCTTTTTTCTTTCTGTCACATCATTGGGCACACGCATATTCTTCCTTTTGTTCGTCCACTTTTTCCGAAAGCCTGATATTTGTTGCGGATGGTGGAGGTGACTATATCGGGGATAAGCAAGAAGCTGAAACTTTGTATTACGGTAGTCACGGAAAAATACAACCACTCGCCGCACGGACACAGGATATGGTTGTGCGCAAAATGGAAAATCCAGTAAATACTATATATCCTTTTATGCCGGATTATGTACGCAACCATCAAATTAGTATAGCACGAAAATATGCGCAAATTACGCATTTGACTGGCTTTGCACATGGAGAATGTGGTAAAACGATGGGACTTGCTTCGTATGGAAAATCTTATTTTGATTACTCCCAATTAGATTTTCGTGATTTAGATTTTGATTTAAAGTATAAGGATATGTTAGAAGAAATTTACGCATTGCATATCATGTCAGGAAAGTCTCATAGAGATTTTATCTTGAAAGAACGTGCGAATATATCTGCCACAGTTCAAGAGTTTACAGAATGTGCAATAATTTCGCTGTTGAAGAACTATCAGACTCGATACGCATGTGAAAACTTGTGTCTTGCAGGTGGATTATTTTTAAACTGCCTATTAAACCATAAAATACTTTGTGAATGTAATTTTAAAAATGTTTTTATTATTCCATCGGCTGTGACCTCTACAAAAAAGCTGAAGTGAAAGATGACCGTTATCTGTACTTCT
>ENA-OPCM01001527-OPCM01001527.1-human-gut-metagenome-genome-assembly--contig:-NODE-1527-length-15038-cov-2.553427_pt1 | contig 15038 bp, 14 predicted proteins | sample MGYA00241252_ERZ501484 | MGnify/ENA primary metagenome ERZ501484 (study PRJEB25962, sample SAMEA2042583) | human gut metagenome | biome: human gut; feature: human-associated habitat; material: faeces...
TATCGCCCATTGCATCACGAATCTGTAATTCTTTCTTACAAGCCGGGCGCGAAGCTGATATCGGCGAATGTGACATTGAAGATGGGGGTCTGTCCGGAATGTGGCAGAACGTATGTTGCTGGTGGTGAGACAACCACGCAGATTCAGTATTCGGAGAGCAATCCATATGAGAAGAACCGGAAACAGGCGGAAGCCGGATTTCTGATCGGGAACAACTTTGATGCTATTTCTTAGACCAGCATTTGACGTTGCGCTTTCGATTGCGCTTCGTGTCTGATTTGTATCGGATTTCACATAACGAATTTAAATATTGCAGATAATGCTTCTGGGAATCCATGGATTCTTCCGGGAAAAGTGGAAGCAGGAGCTTCACGGGATTTTGCTTATAGAAGATGCAAAGCTTAATAAAAAATTCCATCGTTGGCTTTCGGTAGTCCGCTTCCAGATGACAATACGATGAACGTGAGATGCCGGTCGATGCGGCTATTTCTTTCTGGGTGTAACCGGAGTGGAGTCGGAGACGAATGAGCATAGCTCCAAAGGTGGTTGTGTCTGACATGATAGATCCTCGCTTTCTGGATAAAATTGAAAATTGGAATGAAATAATTTGGAAGCAGCCGCTTCCAGAAAAATAGAAAAGAAATCATATTCGAGAAGCAGTGTAAGTTCAGCCAGAACATCGACTGGCGGCGCACATCTTCCCGTTTCATAGTTACTGTAGGCTTGTCTTGTAATATTGAGTCGTTTGGAAATGTCGGTTTGATTGAGATGTTTTTGACGACGCGAAATTTTTAGACGAGGCCCGAATTCTTTTGGAATCATAGAATGTACCTCCATGGGCATTATGTTAACAGAAAAAGAAAAAAATACAAGCAGAAAAAATAAGATTGGCACATATTCACAAGTGAGACTGTGAATACTGCACAAAATAGGAGAAGGAGACAAAACATGAGTAAAGCAGATGATTTGTTCATTGCGATGTGTAAGGATATTATTGAGAACGGTTACGATACGAAGGGCGAAAAGGTGCGTCCGAAATGGGAGGATGGGACTTCGGCATATACGATCAAACGGTTTGGTGTTGTAAACCGATATAATCTGGCGGAGGAATTTCCGGCGATCACGCTTCGAAAAACTTATATCAAATCCGCAATTGATGAATTGCTCTGGATCTGGCAGAAAAAATCAAATAACGTCCATGACCTGCACAGCCATATCTGGGACGCGTGGGCAGACGAAGATGGTTCGATCGGCAAGGCGTATGGTTACCAGCTCGGTGTGAAGCACAAATATAAAGAGGGTATGATGGATCAGGTCGATCGTGTGATCTATGATCTGAAGAACAATCCATACAGCCGCCGTATCATGACGAACATTTATGTGCATCAGGATCTGTCCGAGATGAACCTGTATCCGTGTGCATACAGCGTGACGTTCAATGTCACAGGCAACAAATTAAATGCCATTTTGAATCAGCGTTCGCAGGATGTGCTTGCAGCGAATAACTGGAATGTCGTACAGTATGCGGCACTTGTGTATATGATGGCACAGGTAACTGGATTTGAACCGGGAGAGCTGGTACATGTGATCGCAGATGCACACATCTATGACAGACACATTCCAATCGTGGAAGAGCTGATCAGCCGGCCGACGTATCCGGCGCCGAAAGTAACACTCAATCCAGATGTCAAAGATTTTTATGATTTTACGGTTGATGATTTTACAATCGAAGATTATCAGACCGGACCACAGATCAAGAACATACCAATAGCGGTTTAGAGCGAAATATTTGGAGGGTAATATGGACTTAATAGTAGCAGTAGATAACAACTGGGCGATTGGAAACAAGGGCGATCTGCTCGTATCAATACCAGAGGATCACAAATTCTTCCGACAGACGACAATGGGAAATGTCGTTGTACTTGGAAGAAAGACACTGGCAGGATTCCCGAATGGCCTGCCGCTTGCGGGAAGAGATAATATCATTTTATCGACTGATCCGAATTATACCGTGCGAGGGGGTACGGTTGTTCACTCGAAGGAAGAACTGTTCGAGGAACTGAAAAAATATGAGGATAAGGAAATTTTTGTAATCGGTGGCGGACAGATCTACGAGATGCTGCTTCCGTATTGCAAGTATGCGCATGTGACGAAGATCAACTATGATTATGCAGCGGATACACATTTCCCGAATCTGGATGAACTGGAGAACTGGGAAATGATCGCGGACAGCGACGAGCATACCTATTTTGATTTGGAGTTTTATTTCCACAAATATGAGAATAAAAATCCATTAGCATTTTAGAAATTTGGTGATTTTTGCATAAAATGCACAAAATAATTGATGAAAATGTTATAAATCATACAAAAAGTCTTTCAAATATGATGGAAGTATGGTATCATTTAAGGTAAATTTGAGCGATTATTTTTATTTTGGGAGGGTAATAAAAATGACAGAAGTAATGTTGACGTCCGGACAGGGCTTTGAGGGTTACGAAATCGTAGAGTATTTGGGATTTGTAAATGTACAGTCGGTACTTAGCTCGAACTTTTTCAAGGGGTTTGCAGCCGGTGTGAGTGAGATGTCAGATTCCGAGAGTGAGAAGCTGACAGGCAAGCTGGAGCAGGTAAATGAGACAGCACTGAAGCGTCTGCAGACAATCGCAGCAAGAAAGAAAGCGGATGCGGTAATTGGCGTGGAACTGAATTATACACAGTTTGCAAGCTATTCCGTAGGAACGATCGCTTCTGGTACAGCTGTTCGCCTGAAGAAGAAGCCAGAGGAGAATCCAGTTACAGAAAAATCTCTGTATGTCAGCAACTACTATAATCGTCTGGTGCCAAGACCGGTACGTGTATGGTTACGTGGTTCTAAGAATGGAGTAACAATTTCTACAGATTTCTTTAATTATAACAAAGATGATATTCGTGCAATCCGTGCAGACGTCGAGCTGACAAACCTGTATGAAGAACGATTGCTGTTAAAGGATCTGGATTTTGTATTTGAGAAAGGAAATGTTTCTCTGATCGAATCCAAGGATATGGAGTGTAAGCTTCCTGCAAAGGATATTCTGCTTTTGAAGGATGCAAAGGTACGCATCTCCAAATATGTGACAAGCCGTGGTGTATTCGCGTGCAACGACCAGCCAATCGATGTCAGCATGCCGTTACATAGATTATCTGCACTTAAAGAGAAACGTGGTATTGATGCAGTCGAGAAGTATCGTACCGATGGCATGATCTGGACATGTAACTGTGGTTATGTAAACGAGGCTGGTGCAGATGAATGTCTGATCTGTGGACGTAAGCAGGAAGACATGAAGAGTACATCGAAGTTCAATCCAGATGAGATGCTTGCAAAGATGCAGACGAAGGAATATGTCATTGAACTGAAGGATGTATTGATGGAATACATCAAGGATATTGATAACGAGTACAGAATGGAACTTTTGGAGATTATGGAGTCAGGATTGCAGTATGAAAAGACAAGAGGCAACATGAAAGACACCGTAATCGAGAAAGTAGAAAAGGTGTTTGAAGGACACTAAGTAAAATGAAACTGACAGAGGTGACAGGGCATGGGCGCAGGACTCAGCATGGCGAGTGTAAATAAAATTAAAGAGTTGGCGAATTCCAGAGAATATAGTCTGGCACTTGAGTTAGTGGAACATCAGGATTTGACAAAATCCCTGAACCCACAGTTCCTGAGACTGTGTGGAGAGATTTACATAAAAAATGATAGATATAAGGATGCCAGACGATGTCTGATCATGGCGCATCGTCTGGGACCGGAATCGAAGCGAGTTTTGTATACGTTTGTGGAGCTGTATTTGCGGATGGGATATTTCCAACTGGCAAAGACGTATTACGATATGTATATGTTTGATGCCAATGCATATGACAGCCGGGACATGGAATATGTCTGGAATAAGCATGAACATGCGGACGATTACAAGACGCTGGAACCATTGATTGCCGGGTATGCACACAATCTGGACTATGACTGGAGCTTTGAGTTATATCTGCTTTACAAGAAAGAGGAAAAACAGAACGAGGCGGCGACGCTGGCTGAGTTATATCATGCATCGTTCAAGAATTCCGATAACAGCCAGATTATATTGGATATCGAAGCCGGAAGAGTAAAGGTAGATACATATTTCGATATATATGCGGACACTGAAGCTGTAGATGATGATCCGGATATGGAAGCACTTCGTGTAGAAGAACAGGAGCTGCTTGCTGCCGATGATCTGCGGATGCATCCGAAAGAGGCAGAGATTACGATCATGTATGAGGATACTTATACACCTGCCGGTTCGGAGAAGAAAGTGCAGAAGATGCTCAAAAAGCAGGAACGCGAGGAGCAACGGAAAGAAAAGAAACTGCTGAAAAAACAAAAGCAGCAGGAAAAGGCAGAAGCTGCGGCAGCGGTGGAAGCTGAAAAGACTGAGGCAGAAGTGAAACCTGCTACCGAAGAAAAAACGGAAACCGAAACGAAAGTGCCTGAGACAGTTGCGGATGAGACAGAACAGAAGACGTCTGAGGAAACAACTGTGACGGAACAAGAAACAGCAGAGAAAGCATCTGTGACAGAAACATCAGAACAAAAAACGGCAGAGGAAGCGTCTGAGACAGAAGTGGAAGAACCGGAAAAAGAAAAAAAGAAGGGATTTTTCCAGAGACGGAAGAGAAAGAAACACGAGGAAGAATCTGAGACAACGGATGCTGATATAGAAGAAACAAAAGAAGTAACATCGGAATCGGAAGATGTAAAACCATCGGAAGAACCGAAAGAATCAAATAGTGACATTTCATCAGAGATTGCAGAGACAACAGGGCAGGCGGAAGATATGAGACGTAGAAAAGGGACAATTGCAAAAGATGTAGTCGTAGTAGATGAAGAAGATGTTTTTGAAGCAGAAGCGGATACGATCGAGGAACTTGCATCCAAGGAACATGTGACGCAGGAGACCGAGACGAAGGAAGCAGAAGTGACAACAGCCAAGAAACCGACGTTTGAATTCCAGACAGTGGAACTGGCGCCGGAAGATTTTGAGGAAGAATATGAGGTTGACGATTTCTCTGAAACTGTGGATGATGAATTCGGAGAGATGAAGATGCCGGAACCGAAACCTGAGATTGAAGAAACTGTGGAAGAAGAACCGGAAATCGAAGAGATAGCAGAAGAGACTGTCGAAGAAGAACCGGAGGTTGAGGAAGAAATTGAGGAGCCAGAGGTTGTAGAACCGGAGCCAGAGGTGGAATCCGAGTCAGAACCGGAGATCGAGGAGACAGTAGTAGAAGAAGCTGTTGAAGAAGAACCAGAGACAGAGGAAGAAATCGAGGAGCCGGAGGAAGAACCGAAAGAGGAATTCCATGTAGCTCCATTTACAACGAAACCGGAAAAAAAGAAGTTGGACTTCCCGGTATTCAAGTCATCGTTATTCCCGGATTATCACAAAGAAGTGAAAATCGTTGAGAACAATTTCAACGAGATCATGGAAGAAGCACAGGATAAGATGACAGAGAACATGCAGAAGGAAGAGCAGATGCAGAGAGAGGCAGAAGCGTTACTTGCATCACTTGGAATCAGCATAGACTCGATTCCAACAACACCACAGGCCGAGAAGAAAGAGGAACAGCCGGTACAAAAAGGACCTTCACGAGATGAGTTAAAAGCATCTTTGAAGATAGATTCTGTTAAGAAGAATTTGCTAAAACGTGTGAAAGAATACAGATAATTCTTGACGAGAAGATATGACCGAGAGAAGGTATGACTGAAAGGAGGCAATGGGAGTGGCTATTGATCAAAGAGAAGCATTGATTGCTGCGGTAAGAGCACAGGTAGAAAAGGAGAAAGCTGCCAAGGCTGCAAAATTGAAAAAAGAGCAGGAAGCAATGCAATTGTCTGGAGCTGCAGATGCGGGAGAAACTGCTGCAGACCACAATAAGCCAAAATACAAAACTCTGTCAGCAGAAGAACTTGCGAAAATCGAAGAGAAAAAACGTCGTAAGAAAGCTGCAGAACTTGGTATTAAATTGGAGGACGAGGAACCAGAAGAGGCACCTGCAAAGGCAGCAGAACCTGCGAAGGAAGAGCCAAAGAAGGCAAGTGATGAAGGACTTGGCATGAGTGTTGGCATTCAGGCAGATAAGTCTGGAAAATCCTTAGATAAGCCGGCTGGCGGCGGACTTGGAGCACCAGTAGGTGGCGGACTGTCAGGTGGCAAGACAGAGAGCAAAGGACTTGGAGGACTGGGCGGTAGCCTTGGAGCTACAGAGCCATCTGGAGGACTTGGTCTCAATATTGACATGGGTAACAAGCAGGAAGAGAAAGCACCTGAGAAGAAAAAGGCTCAGGATGATGAAAAAGCAAGATTGCGTCCTACAAAATTATCCGGTGGCAGTGGCGATGTAAAGGTAATCAATGGGGATGATGCAGAAGAGGAAGCATCCTTTACAAAACAGGGAAATACAACGATTATTTCCGATGGTGTAGAGTGGAAAGCACAGGAGAACAAAGCATCCAAGGATGATGCAGATGATATCATCAGCATTGTGCCAAACCGGAGTACTCCAACCAATGATGTGAAGAGTATGTACGATCTTGGCGATGAGGATGAGGATGCTCTGGGTGCAGAGATATCAAAGCTTGCGCAGTATGGCGATGCTGAGAATAAGGCAGAGGAAGAAAAGAAAAAGGCGCAGGAAGAGATGGCGAAGAAGGCAGCGGAGGCAGAGGCAGCCAAGAAGAAGGCGGCTATTGAGGAAGCTGAGCGGAAAGAAGAAGCCAGAAGAAAGAAGCTGAAAGAGGCAGAAGAAAAGGCAGCTGCACAGGAGCGTAGAATCGCAGAAGCAGCAGCCAGACAGCGTGCAGCTGCAGCCGCTGAGAAACGTGCAGCCGAGGAGGCACGCCTCAAGGCAGAAGAGGAAGAAAAACGTAAGAAAGCGGAAGAGGCACGTCTGAAAGCAGCCGAGGAAGCCCGCAAGAAGGCTGAGGAAGAGGCAAGAGCCAAGGCAAAGCAGGAAGCTTTGAAGAAGGCGGAAGAGGCAAAGAAGAAAGCCGAAGAAGCAAAGCGTATCTTAGAACAGGCACAGAAGGCAGAAGAAGAAGCAACAAAGCGTGCAGAAGAGAATCGGAAGCGTGCTGAGGAAGAAGCCAAGAAGAAAGCCGAAGCAGAAGCCCGTAAGAAGGCTGATTCATAGAAAAACCTGTCCCGATATATGTAGTGTAAGAGAGACGTCTGCTGTCTGTTTGTCCGTCGGCACATACAGTGATGAAAGATAGCAGCGCAAAGATGAATATAAATTTCTTCATAATGATGCAAGGATAGAGTCTGATAATATTATGGTTAGCTACTGCTATTGCACATACACGGTTATACTTTTAACGATATGCAATGCAGTTGTGAGTGAAGAAGTATCTTTGGTAAGATCTCCATTACTTCCATCCGGGCTACCGTGTCCGATCAGTTTGGCTGTAAATTCTTTCTTGCCGGAAGTCAAATCCACTTCTGCTGCGTAGACAAGGGCAGGCTGTCCGCTCCCTTCTTTTCCACCGGAGTAATTGGCGTCTCCTTCTTTGGCCGATTTCGGATATGCATCATTGAAATCTGTAGAATGATTGATTTCAATTTTGACTATAAACTTCTTCAACTTCCCGGTTGGCGACATCTTCACATTAAAACTACCTTTCGGAGTAGCTCCGCTGATACCGTCCGTCAACGGTTCCTTTTTGCTAGGGAGATATAACCCGTCTTCATATTGGATTCCCCGTTGATAACACCAATGCGGCAGCGCTTCCTTTCGGCGGTTACCGCCGGAGGCTTGCCAGGATTGAGTGGCTATTTTGTGTGTCACATACACGGTGGACAGATAATTCCCTTCCATGTCTTCAGTCCAGATTGCAATCTGGGGCGGATTTTTGATGTTGATGCCTAGAAACAAAGGAAAATTATGCAACCACTCTTCCCCTTTTTCAATAGATATTTTAAGATCGTTACTGTCGTATTCTACTAAATCCCGGTTGCATCCACTATTTATCAATAGAGAAAGAAACCATATTCCCATTATTGTCATTTTATTCATTTGATTAGAGTTGTTTTTGTAACCAGAGGTCTACTAATAGATTGATGCCTTCTTCCAATTCCTCCCAGCCGCTTTCCTGCTGAATCTTGAGGCCGTTGTAGACCGGGCAGTTTTCTTCGAGCAATGCCAGATAACTGATGGCTGCGGTGATGATGGAAGCCATAGCAGCAATCTCTTTTTTCGGATGTTTTGATAGTTTGCTGACTGCCTCTACCAGCCAGATTCCTTTCTCTTCCCGTTTGTTGCGCAACTCTTTCACAAACTTATTGTCCGTTGTCAGTTCCCAGCGATACAGGCGTTTCAATGTATAATTCTCCCGTAACCACATGATTTGTCTTTTGAATATCTGCTTGATAAATGCGGCTAAATGAGCCTGATCCGGTAACTCTTCATCGAAATTAATCCAATAGTCGTTCTGCTGAATGTAGGCTGCTATCAGTCCATCCAGCGAATTGAAATAACGGTAGATAAGCATTTTTGAAACTTTGGCCTTGGCTGCTACCGCATTGATCCCCAACCCCTCGAAACCGCTTTCTTCAATGATGTCGTTGACGGCTGTAATCAGGGTCATTTCCGTAGCCTGTCTGTTTTTAGTAATCTCTTTTTCCATACTTTGATACTTTTGTTACTGACTGGTCACAAAGATATGTTTCCTATCGGTAACATCAAGGAAAAAGAGATTATTTTTTGTAATGGTTGCCGGTTAATAGCCTATCATCTTTACCGATAATACGTTATCCGGTCGTTTTATGATAACGCCACTGTCGGATTATGAACGGTCAGTCCGCCATCCACCACAATCGTTTGTCCAGTGATGTATCTGGCATCGTTCGAAGCCAGAAAAGCGATGGTAGCTGCAACATCCTCCGGTTCTCCCAGATAAGGAGTGGCACATTGACCGAGGAAGATATTACGTACATCCTCATTCAGGTTGTCCAATGCAGCGGGAGTAAGTACCAGTCCCGGAGCTACGGCGTTGCAACGGATGTTTTTCTTTCCCATTTGAGTAGCGATATATTTCGTCAGGTTGATGACACCCGCTTTGCTGGCGCCGTATAAAGTACCGTTGGCATCAGCCGTAAGTCCGCTTATGGAAGCTACGTTGACAATGTTCCCACCACCATTGGCAGTCATGATAGGAATGACCTGTTGGGAAAGATACATCGTGCAGCAGAGATTCAGATGGAATGCTTCGTCAAAGTAGTTGATGTCCAGCTTTTCGATGCTAAGGTCACGTTTGGGATCAGTTCCTCCTACATTATTAATCAGTACGTCTATTCTTTGATATTCATTCATGGAAAAATCAATCAACTCTTTGCAACTCTGGAGTTCGGTGGCGGAGAAATAGACATGACGCACGTCAGCCCCTGCGTGCGTGAGTTCGTTGGCAAGCTGCTCCGCTCTTTTCTCGGAATGGTCAGCGATGACTACTTTGCCTCCTTCGGAGACAATGCGGCGTGTGGTTGCTTCGCCGATACCACCGGCGGCACCGGTGATGACAACTACTTTATTTTCGAATCTGTTCATATAATGGGAATTTGATGGTTACCTTTTATTAGAAACAGCTGGCAGAGGAATTTGTTAGCCCTCATAAACTCTCTTTAATAAGATAAGGTGTTCGATTCGAAAACTTTTGCATCTTTTCCAGTTTTACGCTCTGATTATTTAAGAAAACTGTTAAATGTTAATGCCTGCCCACTCATTTGTTAATACGGCTCTGATTCTATTAAACCATGTTATAAGATACGCTGCTTTGGCCTCAAAATTTGGAGAAAACCGAAAAGTCCGTATCTTTGTACTGTGTTTTTCATAGTATTAGATTTAAGGTTAACAAAGATTGGCTGTCTGGGATAGATAGCCTTTTTTTTGTCCCTACCATTCCTTACAGAATCAGCCAGATCGCAATGATGTGTCCGATACTGCCTCCCAGACAAAACAAGTGGAAAGTGGCATGCATATACGGTTTGCGCAATGAATAAAAGACAGCTCCCACAATATACGAAACTCCTCCGCCGATCAGCCACCAGAAAGCAGTAGTGGCTCCCAACTCTGCCAGATGATCTAACAAAGGTTTCATGGCTACCAGTATACAGGCTCCCATACCTACGTAACAAGCCGTTTCGAGATTACTGTGTTCTTTCAGCTTTTTGAAGCTAAGAATGAAACCGGCAATAGCCGACAGCCAGACGAAAGCGAAGATTCCCCATCCCCATCCTCCGGCATGCCGCAGGACAAGTAGCGTGAAAGGAGTGTAGGTGCCCGCGATGTGCAGGTAGATAGCTCCATGATCGAATTTGCGGAGCAACTCTTTCAGTTTCCCCGGACGGCTGCCATGATACCACGTAGAACTGACATAAGAGGAAAGCATCCCCGCCAGATAGACGGATACACAAGCAACTGCCCACTGCGGTTCCATATTCTCGGAAGCCTTTTCCAATAGGAAATATCCGGCCACGATTCCAAGCAGGATGCCTATTCCGTGGCTAAGGGTATTTGCCCATTCTTCTATATGATTGTATCGTTTGTTCTTCAATGTTCCTTTTTTTGAATGGTTAAGTCACAAAAAATGTTGAGTCGCAAAGATACTTTATTTTCTGTAAAGCGTTTCCCTCCTTATTCTTTTTTTAAAATGATTTTTCCTCCATATTGTCCTGCCACTTGCTTGCGGAAATCAATGAATGCCGCATATTCATCCGGACTGTAAACCCCTTTGCGCATAAACAATCGGTGAGTGATGTAGATTTCCTTATCTTTCACCTGAATACCGGAATGGAAACTGCCGAACTTGCTTTTCACGTCAAGCGGTTTCGGAAGTCCTTCGATTACATATCCTTCCGGCAGTTGGATGCGGATGCTGTCGGTATCTGTGTATCCGTAGTTGATGTAAATGGGATAGGTGCGCTTCGTCACAGGAGGAACACTGAATTCTTTTCGGAACACATTGGTGGGGATAAACAGACGGTTGCCCGTTTTATGCCCGTATTGATTGCTGGTGGCAGTGTAGCCGAAGGTGATAGACGGATTGGGCTCCTTGCACTCGCTGATTTGCAGGTTCTGAATATCGGCTTGGGATAAGTTGATGCTTGAACGGATGCGGTCTTTCTGTTTGTTAGGCTCCAGATAGACGATGCCTGCTTCATTCTCATATTGAAAAATCCGGGAGATTTCGTTCACCTCTATCCGTGCCTCGGCTGTGGGGGAGAGGGTGATGTTGGCAACGATGTGCTGTGTGTTCAGCGAGTCGGGATAGGTGGGCAGGCGATACATCTGGCCGCCGGTCGGTTCGATGAGTAAGGCGTCGTGTCCCGCAATGTCTTGGTGGACATAGCCGAAGGGAAGCGATGGATTTGTACATTCCAGCCAGAGCGTATCTTGGGGAAGTGGAACTTGCAGGATGACGTGATTCATCTGGTTGGCACTGGAGAAGTCCGGTAGTAGACGCTCGTTGGTGGTGCTGATGACTGTATAAGTGGAAGCAATTCCCAACTCTTTCAGCATGGCGCGGGTGTAATTGGACAATCCTTTACAGTCGCCGAATCCCGTGCGGCAAACATCGGCGGCGGCAATGGGCTGTAAACCTCCGATGCCTAGTTGGATGCTCACGTAACGGGTGGTTTTGGCCAGATAATCGTAGATTGCTTTCACCTTGTCCCGGTCGGTAGTGCAGTGGGCTGTCAGTTCGTGCAGTTTGGCGCGGAAAGGTTCGGTGAGCAGGTCGCGCCCGTCGAGCAATCGGTATTGCCATTCTCCGTACTTTTGCCAGTTGCTCATATCGCCTTCCGACTTGTCGTACTTGAAGGCGGAAGGCGCAAAATAGACACGTGGAAACAGTTCAGTAAAATCCGGTCCGAAAGGTTCTTTAATGATGGGAGAGAGTTTGGAGGCGGTGGCTTTAATCACTTGCTGTCCGTTGGCTCCGGTGGATTCTTTTACCTGGATTCCTTTTCCTTGCGTGTTCAGTTCACGATATCTGCATCCTTGTCCTGCGGGCAGTTCGATCCGGTAAGTCGCTTTTTCCACACCTTGGTTGAAGTCTGCCAGCGGTATAAAGGGGGGATAGCCGATCAGACCGTTGTTGCACTTCACTTCCCATTCGTATTTCACCGTGAAAGGGAGAGAAGGATAATTGCATTCGTAAAAATAAAAATAATCATCCGTGCTAAGCGAGGAGCTGTATTCACTTTTCTGTAGTTCAGATTTCTTTATCTTACGTACACTTTGTCCATCGGCATTGATGATTTCCCCGGAGAATTTCTGCAAAGAACGGAACATATCACATCCGCAGAAGAAATGTGCAGCTTCCAACCCCTTACGGTTGAGGATGGTGATTGTCAGGCTCTCTTTTTCTATGGATTGGGTCATAGATTTGCAGAGAACCTCTGTGCGTGCTTCAACGATAACGGAATTGGCATCCTTGAGAATATCCTGTGCACATGCCGGCTGTATGTGCAGACTTAGGCAGATAAGGACACAGGACAGGCTGAATGCCCGATGTGTCATTTGCTTCAGGATGAGATAGCTGGAACGGATCATCGGTATAGATAGGTAAAGTTTATATTTTCTTGAGTACGATCAGCGCATTATTTTTCTCGATCACTTTAGTCCACAGTTCTTGTAGTTGTTTATATTGTTCGGAAAGGAATATATATCCCTTTAAGTGGAATACATAATTGAGCAGGATTGTATTTCCCTGTTTCTGAATCATATATTTGCATTGCAGGCCGTCTCCTTCCGACCGGATGGCTTGTGGTTGGGGGAGTTCTTCCACTTCGTAGCCTTCGGGGAGAGTCAGCGTAGACAACATCGTGAACTTGTACGGATATGGAAATTCGATGGGGAGCACCCGTTCCGTCTGGATAAACGGATTACTCTTTAGTTGCGGAAAGAGCATCGGATTGATATAAAGATGATTGTCCGTCCGGTTGACTTGCAAGACGAAATCGAATTCTTCTTCTATCAGTGCCCAGTCATTTTCTTGTTTTTTCACTTTCAGGTTGGTGACAGTGAGTTGCTCTTTCTGACTACTGATCTTGTTTTCGGGATTCGAGACGAGGCTGTCCTGCTTATGTTTTGCATTTGCCTGATACTCTACAGCTTCTTGTCCGTAAAGAACTGTGCTGCGATGTCCTTTCACCTGATCTCCTTCTATTCGGGCATCGATTTTCATGAAACTTTTGTTGTTGGAAAGAGCCATCACATTCACCCATTTATTCTCTTCTTTCTCTTTCCGGGAAAGGATGCGTGCTTTGTTTACAGACAATTCAAGCGGTAATATATTAAAGGCAGGTACGTCCATAGAACTGTCTAAAAATACATATTTTTGTTTGTTTATATCGTGGATAGCAACAAAGAACGTATTTAGTTTTTGCAGAGAAGGAAAGTTGTACGGCAGCATACCTGATGAACGTCGGCTCATAACCACCGGATAGGCCTCCAGTCCAAAGTCTTTCAGGATGCTGATAAGGATGAAATTCAGGTCGGCATTACTGCCGCTTCCTTTCTTGATTACTTTTTCGAGCTCTTTGCTGTAGAGCTGATACCGTCCGTTCCAGGCCATTTTCTTTTTGAGCACCTGGAAGGCGCAGATGATTTTCTCCTCGAAATTCATTTCGCTGTTGTAGGCTTGTTTGGTTTCAGGGCGGAAAGGGTTGGTGAGTGAGAGGTGTTCGCCGAACTGTGTATTTTCCGGTTTGAGCAACTGCTTGTCTACATCTTCCCATTTCTGGCTGTATGGTTTGTATTCATTGGGGGTGAATTGAGTGCCTTGCAGATCGAAGCTCACTTGCACCTTATAGTCTTCCGGACACCAGCAGTAGGATTCGTCCTGACGGATAGCCGGAAGGTTGCGTGAGATAAAGGTGGTTTCTTGTGCCGAAACGGTGAAGTCTTTGCTGACTCCGCCTGCACTGGATCCCTCACGTTCCGTGGCATGAATGGAGGAGTCTCTTTGCTTCACTTGTATGTAGTCCTTTCCCCGGAGTTCGATGTTGTAGACAAATACATGAGGGATGGTGATTTTATACTGGTTGTAGAGCATCGGGAGTTCTTCCTGCATCATCCAGTTGTCGATGTGTGAGAAATAGTCGGAGTAGAGTTTGTAGTGATATTCGATGATAGTGCCCTCTTTGACAGCAGGCAAAGAGAATTTTAGTATTTTATACAGGTTATTGAACCGTTCGAAAGAGATGGATTCCCGCTTCATGGGTGTTTTTATGCATTTCCCGTTTTCCATATTGTAGGAGCAGCCTTCTATCTCACTGGCTCTTTCCTGTCCTTCATCTTTATCGGTAGGAGAGTAGTAGGGAACGGACACGTCGGCGTATGACACTCCTTGTGGTTTCAGGATTTTGATGCGTACCCAGTGCTCGGTAGTTAGTTGAAAACCGTCATGGTAGATGAAGTCACTTTGTCCCTGATGGAAGAGATAAATAGCCGTAGCGGTGGTGTCCGGGGCATAAGAGGTGAGAGACAGTTCTTCTTTGGAGGGTTTTCCGTATTTCAGATTGGGCTCTATGGTGGCTGTTGTGGCTTGCTGTGGGTAGACAGGCGACAGGAGCTGTAATAGAAATGCGCAGAGAATGAATAGTTTTCTCATAATTGTGTTTTTTGTAGTATGCTCACAAAGATAAAAAAAATAGAGAAAGGTGTACCGCCTTTCTCTATTTTAATTTTGTTTTATGTATAAAATATATTATACCAAATGTCCGATCCATTCTTCGCGGTCGCCGGGGAGAAGGTCGATAACGGGAACTTCTACCATCGTGTAGCATCCCGGTTGTTGTTTCATGGATGCACGGGCTGTTGCCACGAGGATTTGTCCGGTTAAAGCCGGGTTATTGATTTTCATGTCAAATTCGAACAACTGGTTCTGTGTTTTGCCGGATACACCTTTGCGAGTGAGATTTACACCGTGACCCATATCCAATAGAGCGTCCACGCTCGGAACGAGT
>ENA-OPCM01001530-OPCM01001530.1-human-gut-metagenome-genome-assembly--contig:-NODE-1530-length-14987-cov-1.985869_pt1 | contig 14987 bp, 11 predicted proteins | sample MGYA00241252_ERZ501484 | MGnify/ENA primary metagenome ERZ501484 (study PRJEB25962, sample SAMEA2042583) | human gut metagenome | biome: human gut; feature: human-associated habitat; material: faeces...
TTTATGTTATCCGTCACTTCCGATTTTAAACATAGGAACTAAGTTTAAGTAATAATGATTCCTACTAATATATACCCGAGTTTTCAGTCAATAGCAGGATAATCCCAAGTATGTCATCAGGAGGCGGTCTAATGGGGGAACGGCAGGTTCCTTGAATCATCAAATTCACCTTACCAACCCTCGTTTGCTAGCAGAGCCTACATTCCGTCCACCTGCATTTCATACCCAGCAACTCTCTAAACCATTCATTTTCCATACCCAACGTATTTTAAGTACCAATACAATATTCTGCTTATCCAAGATAGCCCCAATCAATTATTTTCAAACAAAATAATAGTATAACAAACGGAAAGGCTAAAAAGATGATACCACTTCACACATATTCTTATCATACTCACATATCTTGCCCATGAAACAGAAAGACATTATCTTTGCAGCATGAAACAAGAACTGAAAGAAAACGGAGGATTACCGGCACATATACTCTGGACACTTGCTATCGTAGCTGGCGTGTCCGTAGCCAACTTGTATTACAATCAACCCCTGCTTAATATCATGCGGCATGAATTGAGAGTTTCTGAATTCAAAACGAACCTCATTGCCATGGTTACACAAATCGGATATGCGCTGGGATTATTGTTCATCGTCCCATTAGGAGACCTCTATCGACGCAAGAATATCATCCTAACGAATTTCTTCCTACTCATATTTTCCCTTCTAGCCATTGCCATGGCACCGAACATCTACATCATCTGGGCAGCATCACTCATCACCGGCATCTGCTCCATGATACCCCAAATATTTGTACCGATTGCCTCGCAATTCTCACGCCCCGAAAACAAGGGACGGAATGTAGGTGTCGTCATCTCAGGATTACTGACTGGAATACTTGCATCACGTGTTGTCAGCGGATTTGTGGGTGAAGTGCTTGGCTGGCGTGAAATGTACTTCATCGCCGCTGGAATGATGTTACTATGCGCTATCGTTGTATTAAAGGTACTACCGGACATACAACCGACTTTCCAAGGCAAATATTCCGGGCTGATGAAGTCTCTTTTCTCATTAGTAAGAGAATACCCCTCTCTACGAATCTACTCGATACGTGCAGGACTGGCCTTTGGCTCATTCCTTGCCATGTGGTCCTGCCTTGCATTCAAAATGGGAGAAGCCCCGTTCCATGCATCCAGCGATGTCATCGGCATACTAGGGCTCTGCGGCATTGCCGGAGCCTTAACCGCATCTTTTGTAGGAAAATATGTAAAAAAGGTAGGCATACGCAATTTCAACTTTATCGGTTGCGGATTGATTCTCTTTGCCTGGTTACTGTTCTTCATCGGTGAAAACACCTTTATTGGTATCATTGCCGGAATCATCATCATTGACATAGGGATGCAATGCATCCAACTTAGCAACCAGACAAGTATCTTCGAACTAGACCCGCGCGCTTCGAACCGTATCAATACAGTTTTCATGACTACTTACTTTATTGGCGGTTCGATGGGAACATTTCTGGCGGGCAGCTTTTGGCAACTGTATGGTTGGCACGGAGTTATCGGTACCGGAGTCGTTTTAACCGGAATTTCTTTATTAATTACGACTTTCTACAAGAAGTGAGTCAACAAAACGGACGGTCAAACCGTTTATTACAATAAAAAAGCCAATGAAATACGGAGTTAACAGACAAATCTTACTTATCACAGCCGGCACCGTCTGGATTATAGCCGGTGCGAATATTCTGCGAATAGGAATTGTAACCTGGTTAAACACCTCCCAAGATTGGATGTTCAAAATAGGAGAAGCTACCGTCGTTTTCTTGTTATTCTTCGTTCTGGTGTTCAGAAGACTTTATTATAAACATACCCAACGAATCGAACAAAAGAAAGAACACAAACGCCGCACGTCCACGTCCGGCAGGTCTGGACATACAGACATCCAGCCTTTGCCCGTTCTCCTTTTTCGATGTGAAAAGCTGGATTACAATGATCTTCATGATTTCTCTGGGAATTACTATACGTAGCTTCCATCTTCTGCCCGAAACGTTCATTTCTGTTTTCTATACCGGATTATCCATTGCCCTCATCCTGACAGGGGTACTTTTCATCCGTTACTGGTGGATAAGGCGTAAGACTTTCGCTAATTGAGCCGGTCTTATACATATTCCAATCAAATACAAACTTATAATAATTTTTATTGCCTGACATTTTGAAGCAAAAGATTTCATTCTTTTTTGTTGTATCTTTGCGCGGCTATAAACAAAACAGTAGCCGGAAAACAAATAAAAGGTTATAAGAATCAACATGAAGAAAGCCCCCTCTCCCCTTGTATCATTGATACCGATCATTGTACTGGTGTTATTATTGTTTGCCACTATCCGCACATTTGGCAGTGATGCCCTAAGCGGCGGAAGCCAAGTGTCACTACTCACCACTACAGCTATTTGTATCCTTATCGGTATGGTGTTCTATAAAATTCCCTGGAAAGATTATGAGCTCGCCATCACCAACAATATTGCCGGAGTGGCAACAGCCATTATTATTCTATTGATAATCGGTGCGTTGAGCGGGATCTGGATGATTAGTGGAGTAGTGCCTACGCTAATCTACTACGGGATGCAAATTATCCATCCCAGTTTCTTCCTGGCATCTACCTGCATCATCTGCGCATTGATTTCCGTCATGACCGGAAGTTCGTGGACTACCATTGCTACCATCGGTATCGCCCTGATGGGTATCGGAAAGGCGCAAGGTTTTGAAGACGGCTGGATTGCCGGAGCCATTATTTCAGGGGCATACTTCGGAGATAAAATATCTCCTTTATCCGAAACCACTATCCTGGCCTCTTCTATCACAGACACTCCCTTGTTCCGTCACATCCGTTATATGATGATTACTACGGTTCCATCTCTTGTCATTACGCTAATTATTTTCACTGTAGCAGGATTCTCTCATGATGCCAACAATACACAACACATCGCAGAAGTGGCAACAGCTCTGAATGAAAAGTTTCATATCACTCCGTGGCTGCTGATAGTTCCCGTAGTAACCGGCATATTGATAGCGAAGAAAGTGCCGTCTATCGTTACGCTGTTCCTGTCCACCCTGCTGGCTGCTGTTTTTGCTTTGATCTTTCAGCCGGATTTGTTGGAAGAAATTTCAGGAATTGCCGCTTCCGGATTCGATTCACTGTTTAAAGGACTGATGATGACTATCTACGGAGAGACAAATTTACACACGGATAATGCCGTTCTGACAGATTTAATTGCCACACGTGGCATGTCAGGAATGATGAATACGATTTGGTTGATACTATGTGCCATGTGTTTCGGCGGAGCAATGACAGCAAGCGGCATGGTGGGAAGTATCACTTCCATCTTTGTGCGCTTTATGAAGAAAACAGTCAGCGTGGTCAGTGCGACGGTTTGTTCCGGTCTGTTTCTTAATCTGACCACTGCCGATCAATATATCAGTATTATTCTGACGGGAAATATGTTTCGCGATATTTATGCCAAGAAAGGGTATGAAAGTTGCTTACTAAGCCGTACCACGGAAGATGCAGTAACCGTTACATCCGTATTGATCCCGTGGAACAGCTGTGGAATGACTCAAGCCACTATCTTGAGTGTACCCACACTTGTGTATCTCCCTTATTGTTTTTTCAACATTATCAGTCCTTTAATGAGTATCACCGTGGCAGCCATCGGATATAAAATTGCAAGACGTTCGTGAACAATCTGGCATGCTCTTTGTTTTTGCAATAAACGAACAACGTATTAAACCTAAACAAAAAAAAGTTATGAAAAAGTTTATTGCATTAGTAGCATTAGTATTAGTGAGTGCAAGCACAATGATGTATGCACAAGAAAGTAACGCAGCAGCACGCCGCGCAGAAAGAAAAGCAGAAAGAGATGCAGAGAGAGCAAAACTCCGTGCCGAAGAAGAGGTGCAGGACATGGTAGCCTACCAACAAGCTGTACAGGCTTTGAAAAACAAGCAATTTGTTCTGGAAGCTAATCAGGTTGTCTTCCGCAACGGTATGAGTGCTTTTGTTACTTCAAACACCAACTTCGTCCTGATGAACGGCAACAGAGCTACCGTACAGACTGCTTTCAACACTCCTTACCCAGGTCCTAACGGAATCGGTGGTGTGACAGTAGATGGTAATTCTTCGGATATGAAGATGAATATCGACAAAAAAGGAAATGTGAACTGTTCATTCAGTGTTCAGGGTATCGGCATCTCCGCTCAAGTATTTATTAATATGAGCAGTGGAAACAATACAGCTTCGGTTAGTATCAGCCCGAACTTCAGCAACAACAACCTGACATTGAACGGAAATATCGTTCCGCTTGACCAGTCAAATATCTTCAAGGGACGTTCCTGGTAATCCGAATACAAGAATCTTATCATAACTCCGCTACAAATCACGCAAAATGCGTACATTTGTAGCGGAGTTTTTTTTATTCAGTATGGCTTATGAGAGAATTTATCATTGCAGACAATCAGGATATCAGTAAGGCAGGAATGATATTCCTGTTGAGTAAACAAAAGGAGGTATCCCTCCTTTTAGAAGCTGACAACAAGGCTGAACTGATTCAGCAGCTACGATTGTATCCGCAAGCAGTGATTATTCTGGATTATACTTTGTTCAATTTTGCGGGGGCAGATGAATTGATTGTCTTGCAGGAAAGATTCAAGGAAGCCGACTGGATTCTATTCTCTGACGAACTAAGCCTGAACTTTCTCCGCCAAGTATTATTCAGCAGCATGGCTTTCGGGGTAGTGATGAAAGATAACTCAAAAGAAGAAATCATGACTGCCATTCAATGCGCCACCCGCAAACAACGGTATATTTGCAATCATGTCAGCAATCTGCTGCTTTCGGGAACTTCTTCTCCGCTGGCAGCGTCAAGCATGGACGACCATTTGCTGACGCAGACAGAAAAGAATATCCTAAAAGAAATTGCATTAGGGAAAACAACGAAAGAGATTGCCGCAGAGAAAAATCTTAGTTTCCATACGATCAACAGCCATCGTAAGAATATCTTTCGCAAATTGGGAGTGAATAATGTGCACGAGGCTACTAAATATGCGATGAGGGCAGGGATTGTGGATTTAGCCGAATACTATATCTGACACCGCTATTCACTAACCTCTACCCCTCTAAGGGAACTATTTAACAGATAATTTCTCCGCTTCCCACACAAACTTTCGCCTCTTCATCATAAATCACCCCAAACTGCCCCGGAGCAATGCCTTGCAGCTTTTCAGAGGACAAAATGTGGAATTGCTTCTCCCCTTCCTGTATCAGTTTTCCTTTGGTAAAGTCGGGAGTGTGACGAATCTTGAAAGTGATGTCTATCTCCTTCTCCTGCCCTTTCCAGGGATTATCAGTAATGAAATGGAAATCATGCATCCGGAATTCATTGCCGTACTGTGTTTCCACACCGTAACCGCGGGACACATAAATTGTATTTTCTTCAATATCCTTCTTGACTACGAACCAGGGACCACCACTCAATCCAAGCCCTTTGCGCTGGCCGATTGTATGAAACCAATAGCCGCGATGTGTACCCAATTTCTTTTCGGTTTCCAATTCAATAATCGCCCCTTCCTTTTCTCCTAAAAAGCGACGGACAAAATCATTGTAGTTTATCTTCCCGAGAAAACAGATACCCTGACTATCTTTCCTTCTGGCACTCGGCAATCCGGCTTTATTGGCAATCTCACGCACTTCCTGCTTCATCAAACCTCCAATGGGAAACATGAGTTTGGAAACTTGCAGGTAATCAATCTGTGCGAGAAAGTCCGTCTGGTCTTTCACAGGGTCTTTCGCTGTGCCCAACCAAGTTTTACCGTTGCGTTGCAAGGTGGTGGCATAATGACCGGTTGCCGTAAAGTCGAAGTCTTTCCCTACACGCTGTTCAAAGCAACCGAATTTGATAAGCTTATTACACATCACATCCGGATTAGGCGTCAGCCCCTGCCGGATTTTATCAATGGCATAGGCCGCTACATTCTCCCAATACTCCTGATGCAAATCCACTACCTCCAAAGACAGACCGTACTTACGTGCCGTAGCAGTAGATAATTCAATATCTTCCTCTGCCGAACAGTCCATATATTCCGCTCCGTCCATGCCTATCTTAATATAAAAAAGAGTGGGCTTATATCCTTGCTCACAAAGGAGATGTACAACAACCGAACTGTCGACACCTCCTGATAATAATGCAGCTATATCCATGAATAATGATTCGTCTATTAATAACGTTCTATATGTAAGCTAATACCTATTAAAAAATTCTATGCTACAAAGATAAGGCAAGAATCTCTAACAGCCAATCACATATTGAAGGCATTTTTATACCATAAATGTGGTAGATAAGCAAAGTATTTCCTACATTTGCACAGTAAAAAGCTTTTTATGATGACGAAATTAAGAAAGATAATCCTCATACCTGCCCTGAGCATCGTATTTATCAGTGGCTTTTTCTCCTGTGGTGTCGACCGCTGGCCGGAGTATGCCCATCAGACCGCACTGGATACATGGATGTACGACATCATGCAGCAGAACTATCTGTGGTATCAAGATCTACCTTCCTACGATGATGTGAATCTGTTTCTGGAACCTGCCTCGTTTTTATCTAAAGTAAAATCAAAAAACGACAGCTATTCGTTTGTGGACTCTGTGATGGAGACTCCGCTGCCTACCTATGGATTTGATTATTCACTGGTTCGAAGTGCGGATATCGATACAGCATATAATGCATTAATTACTTACGTCATCCCCGGTTCACCGGCAGAAGCAGCCGGACTGGAACGTGGAAACTGGATTATGAAAGTCGATACTTCTTACATCAGCAAGAAATACGAGACTCAATTACTGCAAGGAACCCAAGCCCGGGATTTGGTGATGGGAGTATGGAAAGAAGTTCCTGTTGAGCCGGAAGAAGGGGAAGAAGGAGAAGAAGAATTTGTATACAAGGTAGTACCTAATGACATAACATTAAAACTACCTGCGGCACGATCCGTTGAGGATAATCCAGTGCATAAGACCAAAATACTTACGGTAAAAGAAAACAATAGAGATATTAAAGTAGGGTATCTCATGTACAATAGCTTCACAGCCGGAACCAATAGTGATCCGGACAAATACAATAACGAATTGCGACAAATCTCACAAGAGTTCAAGACAGCTGGCGTGAAATATGTTATACTTGACCTACGTTACAACACCGGTGGTTCATTGGATTGTGTTCAGTTATTAGGTACAATTCTGACTTCAGAGGCACGATTAAATAAGCCGATGGCCTATCTGGAATATAATAATAAAAACAGAGACAAGGATGCTACCATCAACTTTGATAGTGAGATATTAAAGAGCGGTGTTAATTTAGACCTGCCCGCTCTGTTTGCTATTACAAGCAGTACAACAGCCGGAGCACCGGAAATGTTAATTAGGAGTCTTTCACTGAAAGACAGTTATCCTGTCGTAACCATCGGTGGTGTCACTAAAGGACAAAATGTAGCAACAGAACAATTCATTAATGAAGAATTTCTGTGGTCAATCAACCCGGTAGTATGCACTGTCTATGATTCCAACCACGATGCCGGAGGAGCTATCTCCCCTGCAACAGATCTTAAAATCAGTGAAACTACTATTGATGGAGTTACTAATTATAGTGAATTTTTACCATTCGGTGATCCTAACGAAAGAATGTTAAAAGTAGCCATCGGTGTTATTGACGGAAGTTATCCACCAAAGGATGAAGAAACCGAAGAGACCACAAAAGCGCAATTCAAAATAGAGAAAAGCGTAATAAGTCCGGCAAGTAGACGTTTTAGTAGTAACGGATTACGATTAAAATAAGAAAGGATGAAAAAAATAGCTATTTTATTGCTGGCAATACTGATATTCAGTTGTTCGGATGATGACGAAAAGGGCACAGTAGAGAATAAAGGGCAATGGGCTATGATTTTCAATGAATCCGTCAAGAACGATTCAAACCCTGTAGATAAGACAGAGAAATTTATGTTCGATGGTGAGCGCCTGATTCAACATATTATAAAACAACGTTATTTCGAAGAAGAAATCAGCAACGAAGTAAACTTGAGCTACTCTGATAATCAGGTAACAGTTACCACTGACTATCTCACTTTAGTATATACATTAAATAGCGAAGGCTATGCCAGTCAATGTGTATACAGTTTGTCTTCACAAAATCGTATTTATCAATTTTCTTACTCTGCAGAAGGATACTTAACCGGAATTGTCGAGAATATTGACAATACAGAATACTCATCAACATCACTTACATACGAGAACGGAGATATAACCTCTATCAGTTCCAAGATGAACGGCCTTGAAAACAAGTTCATTTATGAACCGGGAGAAGAAAGTTCGACATACCATTTACCCTGCCTCGGTTTATTAGAAATACACCCTCTGACATTCCATATTGAAGCTCTTTACGCTGGGTTATTGGGTAAGGACCCGCGCCATTTCACCATACGCAGTTGTCCTGCAGGAAGTAACGATGAAAAGACAATCTATTCGTATGAGTTTGATAAAAAAGGGAATCCATCCAGGATGATTTGTCAAACGACCTATGCCGGAGGACAGGCCAACTATTATCCATACACACGCAACATTTCGGTTTCTTTCGAATAATCTTTCATTCCGAACATCGAATTCTCTTTTAAAGTAGCATAATCACTCTATTTCTGTCAAGAGCAGAATTATAGATTCTTAACCTATAAAGCCCCTTTTCATACCTCAACTTTGTTTATTCCGAAACAAAGGCTCTGATTTTACCTAACAAAGGCTTCAACTTCTCCTAACGCAGCGTTTAATGAGTCGTAACGCACCGTCTAATTTTTATAAAGCTGCGGTATAAAACACGTTAATCTCTGGTTTCATCCCTTTTATAAGCCGGGATAAAGCTCACGCCTCCCAAGGATACAACAAAAAAGGAGAAAGCTTCCACTCCCTCCTTCTATCGTAGTTTAACCTCAATCTATTTTATGATTCTGTACCAAAGATACAACATTGAAAAGCCAAAGTCAAGTATTCCCGGTTTTATTTCTTGAAAAACTTATCAAAGAACAGAATCTGATAATCAATGGAGTTATTCCAATACTGCCCTGTATGTCCTCCCGGACGGGTAATAAAATCATGATCGATTTTTTTTTCTAACAGGCGGTTATGCAAATCCTTGTTCACATTCAAGAAGAAATCTCCTTCTCCACAATCGACAATGATAGCCAAATCGCCATTCTCTATCTTATCAATCTGATTGATAACGGTATGATTATCCCATACTTCCTTGTTAGATTCATATTCTCCCAACTGCTTGGACATGTCCCAGTTTTTCGGGAACGGGCGAATATCCATCCCTCCGCTTGTACTTCCACTGGCACCAAACGTATCTTTATGACGGATTGCATTCCACATCGCTCCGTGTCCACCCATACTTAATCCGGTGATGGCACGTCCTTTTCTGTCGGCAATCGTCTTGTAATGTTCGTCGATATACTTCACCAGTTCCGATGAAATAAAAGTTTCATAACGATAAGACGGATTGAGCGGACTATCCCAGTACCAGCTATTCTTTCCGTCCGGACAAACGAATATAATTCCTTTTTCGTCCGCAATTTGAGGAAGATTCGGTTTAATTCCAATCCATGTTTTAGCATTTCCACCGTAACCGTGCAACAAATAAATGGCGGGACAAGCTACCGCTTTCTTCCCCAGCGCAGCATCCGGCGTTACCACCACCACTTGCACATCCTTATTCATGGAAGGACTTTTAATTAATAAAGTATCTACTTTGGCAGCAAACGAAGGAGCCACCCATACTAAAAGAAGAGCAATTAATAGAAGTTTTTTCTTTTTCATTGCGTGTTATAATAGTTAGATATAGTTATTCCTCTGTCTCTGCAGAAGGATTAAATTTAGAAACCGGCATTTCAAAGGTTTTATGACACTGTTTACAGGTATAGTTCCAGTGGTTATCTCCCGGAGGAGTGACCATCAATGCAGAAATGATAGCGGCACCCAAAGCGCGCCACCGCTTTCCTTTTCTTAGAACCAACTGAATGTCCGATGAACCGCAATACGGACAAAGCGTTAATTCTTCCGGCCAACTATCGTTATCCCTCAACACTTGGACAGCATTTTCATAGTCCTCATCCGCCACCAATATATCCACTCCTGCTATATTGCTCACACAACTCTTATACAAAGTAGAGAAATTCTCATTGTGCAGAATAGACTCAATGCCTTCATTCTCCAACGCTCCCTGAAGGATATGTGCCTTCATCGCATCATTACAAGTTATCAATTTTACAGTCTTCATAAGGAATCTGTTTTAATATGTCCCACAAAAATAAGATATAAAAATGAAATGTGAAACAAAATCCGGCTAAGTTTATCAGTAGGTAAAACGAACCAAACAGGAAGTGATTCTGTTTTTATTCACGGAAGGTATCATTCTTTAATACTTTTTTCGTACTTTCGCAGCAATAATTCGCAATCACATGAAAAGACTGTTGACTCTGCTACTATTTTCAAACCTTCTACTTTCCCTGCTACAGGCACAACCTGTACATCAAATCAGGGGAACGGTTATTGAGAAAAACAGCCGTCAACCATTAGAGTTCATTAACGTAATGGTTCTCGGGCTGAACAAAGGTGGCGTCACCAATGCGGAAGGCCATTTCACCATCGAACAAGTACCTCCCGGCATCTACCGCCTGCAAGCAACTGCCATCGGCTACAAAAGTGTCACTACTCCCGAATATATTGTATCTACCAAAGATCTGAATATCTCGATAGAGATGGAAGAGAACCTGACCGAACTCGCAGGAGTAACCGTCACCGCTTCTCCTTTCCGACGTGATTTGGAAAGCCCCGTCAGCCTGCGCATTATCGGATTGCAGGAAATAGAAAAAAGTCCGGGAGCTAATCGGGACATTTCACGTATTGTTCAGTCTTATCCGGGAGTTGCCTTCTCACCGATTGGATACCGCAACGACTTGATTGTGCGCGGTGGTTCTCCTTCTGAAAACCGTTTCTACCTGGATGGAGTGGAAATTCCCAATATCAATCACTTCAGTACGCAAGGAGCCTCCGGTGGTCCGGTGGGAATCCTCAATGCCGACCTGATACGTGAAGTCAATTTCTACACCGGTGCTTTCCCCACTGATAGAGGAAACGCACTTAGTTCCGTTCTTGATTTCAAGTTGCGCGACGGAGATATGGAGCACAACTCTGTAAAGGCTACCCTCGGAGCATCCGAAGTCTCGCTCGCCTCCAACGGGCATATCGGGAAAAAGACCTCTTATCTGGTATCTATACGTCAATCTTATCTGCAATTCCTGTTTGATATGCTCGACCTCCCTTTCCTGCCGACTTTCACCGATGCGCAGTTCAAATTGAAAACCCGGTTTAACGAACAGAACGAGTTGACAGTGCTGGGACTCGGAGGAATCGACAATATGCGATTGAACACGAAAGCGGATAGCGAAGACAACGAATATATTCTTAGTTACCTGCCGAAAATCAAGCAGGAGACATTTACATTGGGAGCCGTTTATCGTCATTATGCAGGCGCACATGTGCAGTCAGTGGTAGTCAGTCACAGCTATCTGAACAACCGCAACACCAAATACCGGCAGAATGATGAAAGCATTCCGGAAAATCTGATGCTCCGCCTCCGTTCTACCGAACAGGAAACGAAGTTCCGCTTCGAAAACAATTCTTCTTTCCGCAACTGGAAAGTCAATCTCGGAGTGAATCTGGATTATAGTCAATATACCAACACCACCTTTCAAAAGGCATATACCAATCAGGCACAAACGTTTGATTACCACACCTATTTGGGAATGATGCGTTGGGGACTTTTCGGCACTATCAGCTACTCTTCGATGGACGAACGTTTCACAGCTTCCTTGGGATTGAGAGCTGATGCCAACAATTATTCGTCGGCCATGAAGTCACTCTCCGACCAGCTTTCTCCCCGCATATCGCTTTCCTACCAACTTGCCGAGCACTGGTTCGTAAGCGGAAATGCAGGACTTTATTATCAGTTGCCTCCTTACACGGCACTCGGTTTTAAAGATAATAACGGAATGTATGTCAACAAATACAATCTGCGCTATATGAAAGTCAGCCAGGAAAGTCTGGGCATTAGTTGGCGCAAAGGGGATACGTTCGAAGTCTCCGTCGAAGGATTCTACAAAGACTATGATAAAATTCCGCTCTCCGTTGTAGACGGAATTCCTCTTACCTGCAAAGGAAATGACTATGGAGTGATTGGCAATGAATTGCTGACTTCTACCGCTCAAGGACGTTCGTATGGCACGGAGATTCTGGTAAAGTGGCTGATCGCCAAGAAACTGAATCTGGCTTCCTCCTTCACCATCTTTAAAAGTGAATACCGTAACGACAAAGAGAGCGAATACATCGCATCCGCATGGGACAACCGATATATTTTCAATTTGCGGGGAACTTACAATCTGCCCCACCAATGGAGTGTTGGCATGAAAGTCAGTTGCATCGGCGGTGCTCCTTATACCCCATACGATGAAGAAAAGTCATCTTTGGTATCCGCCTGGGATGCACAAGGCAAAGCATATTACGACTATTCAAAATATAATAAGGAACGTCTTCCGGCCTTTGCACAGGTAGACCTCCGTATCGACAAGACATTTTATCTGAAACATTGCATGCTAGGATTCTATCTTGATTTGCAGAATATCACGGCCAGCAAACTGAAACAGCAGGATGTGCTGATGAGCACCGGCATCATCGAGAATCCGGAAGCTCCTGCCAACAGCCAACGCTATAAAATGAAACGCCTCAAACAATCGAGCGGGACTTTGCTCCCCACATTAGGAATAACATTTGAGTATTAATTTATGCATAGAACATTAAACTAGAAAAAGAGTATGAAAAGAGAAATCGCTATGATTGCCTTCGTATTATTAGGCATGGGAATGACAGCTTCTGCACAATTCGGCAAGAAGATTAATTTAGGAAAAGCTTTGCAAGCAGGTAAAGATGTAGTATCAGCCGTTACGTTATCTGATGCGGACATTGCTAATATGAGTAAGGAATATATGGCATGGATGGACACTCATAATCCATTGACAAAACCTGATACCGAATACGGCAAACGTCTGGAGAAACTGACGGGACATATCAAAGAAGTGGACGGACTGAAACTTAACTTTGGCGTATATGAAGTAATAGACGTAAACGCCTTTGCCTGCGGTGACGGTAGTGTACGTATTTGCGCCGGTCTGATGGATGTGATGACGGATGAAGAAGTGATGGCAGTGGTAGGACATGAGATTGGCCACGTGGTTCACACAGATTCCAAAGACGCTATGAAAAATGCCTACCTACGTTCAGCTGTGAAGAACGCGGCAGGTGCAGCCAACGACAAAGTAGCCAAACTGACAGACTCCGAACTGGGAGCCATGGCAGAAGCTCTTGCCGGTGCACAATTCTCACAAAAGCAAGAAAATGAAGCCGATGATTATGGTGTTGAATTCTGCGTAAAAAACGGCATCGACCCTTATGCAATGGCAAATGCCTTGAGTAAATTGGCAGAACTTGCAAAAGATGCTCCTAAAGCATCCTATGCACAAAGAATGTTCTCTTCACATCCGGACACTCAAAAACGCATTGAACGTACAAAAGCCAAAGCAGACAGCTACGCTAAGAAGTAAAGAGTTTATCTAATATATAAGGAAGAGTTCAAAACTTCCTGTTGATTTTTATTAAGGCACGGATTACACGGATTAACACAGTTCTTATTTAATTGAAACTGTGAAATCTGCGTAATCCGTGCCTCAATTATATTATTATGATTACACAAAAAAGACAACACGATTATTAAATTTTCATTAATATATTACACATATTTGCATAGTGTCCCGATTTCTTGTAATTTCGACCCTATAACCATTTAAATCCATTTATGGAATTTCTTATCATACTTTTCTTACTTATACTGAATGGCATTTTTGCCATGTATGAAATTGCGTTGGTATCATCCAGCAAAGCACGTCTTGAAACACTTGTCGCAAAAGGTAACAAATCAGCCCGAGGAGTTTTAAAACAATTGGAAGAACCGGAAAAGTTCTTGTCTACCATTCAGATTGGTATCACGCTGATCGGTATCGTATCCGGTGCGTATGGTGGTGTGGCTATTGCCGACGACCTCGTACCTTTCTTTTCTCTCATTCCGGGCGCAGAAGCATACGCACGCAACCTGGCAATGATTACTACCGTAGCAATCATTACCTATCTTTCTCTGATTATCGGAGAGCTAGTACCCAAATCTATCGCTCTTAGTAATCCGGAGCGATACGCCACTTTGTTCAGCCCGGTCATGATTCTGCTGACGAAGGTTTCTTATCCTTTTGTGTGGTTGCTAAGCGTCTCTACCCGGTTACTGAACAAACTTATCGGTCTGAAAAGCGAAGAACGCCCCATGACGCAGGAGGAAATCAAAATGATTCTCCATCAAAGTTCGGAACAGGGTGTGATTGACAAAGAGGAAACGGAAATGATACGTGATGTGTTCCGCTTCTCCGACAAACGGGCTAACGAACTGATGACGCATCGCAGAGATCTCATTATCCTTCACCCTGATGATACGCAGGAAAAGGTGATGAAGACAATCGAAGAAGAACATTATAGCAAATATCTGTTGGTGGACGAACGGAAAGATGAGATTATCGGTGTGGTTTCCGTAAAGGATATTATCCTGATGATAGGCAGTAAAAAGCTGTTTAACTTACGCGAAATAGCCCGTCCTCCCCTCTTTATTCCGGAAAGTTTATATGCAAATAAAGTTTTAGAGCTATTTAAGAAGAACAAAAACAAGTTCGGAGTTGTTGTTAACGAGTATGGCAGCACAGAAGGCATTATCACACTGCACGACCTGACCGAAAGTATCTTCGGAGACATCCTTGAAG
>ENA-OPCM01001531-OPCM01001531.1-human-gut-metagenome-genome-assembly--contig:-NODE-1531-length-14985-cov-2.571199_pt1 | contig 14985 bp, 11 predicted proteins | sample MGYA00241252_ERZ501484 | MGnify/ENA primary metagenome ERZ501484 (study PRJEB25962, sample SAMEA2042583) | human gut metagenome | biome: human gut; feature: human-associated habitat; material: faeces...
TTCCGCAAGAACGATACAATACTATTGAGGTGATGATGATGCCGAATGCGGATGCGATTGCTTTAGGAAAGCAGATAAAGGCTGTCCGAAAAGCAATGGGAATGACACAAGATCAGCTGGCACTAAAAAGCCATGTTTCGGTGAAGTATATCGCCAATATTGAAAACGGAAAGCAAAATCCTTCTTTTGACATTTTGAGTGCAATCCTCCATGTCCTACCCCTTTCCTTGGATTCAATCATCAATCCAAATCTGTCAGAATTGGAAAGTGAGTGCCGAGAATGGGATGCAATCTATCTTGCTTGTCCACCAGAAATGCGGAAAACACTGCTGGAAGCAACAAGATCGCTTGCAATCCATTTGACAGAATTTTCGGAGCAGAACAAAAACACCTGAACCGCCAGCGAGGACGTTACGGACCTTTCTGGCGTTCTTTTGTCTGAATACGCAATATTGTATCAGACTGCTCCATAAAAACAAATGAAAAGCAAATGAATTACACAATAATTTAGCCGAAATCAATCTCTTTGCGGATTCTGCACCTCTTTTTCAACCGCGAGATCATTTTCCAGCGTGTCATACAACTCTTGCGGAGTAAGACATAAGACGGCATAGAAATTGATAGGATCACCCTCGTTGAAAAGCCGCACATATCAAAAACAATTACCTCCGCATGATCTATTGAAGCTCATCGTCAAAGCTGCTGTCTTACTCTTTCTCAATGCGGCTCCCGCCAAACACATGCGACATTTCCATGTGCGCCAGTGCTTCGTCAATCAGAGCCACTTCTACGGCAGACAGCACAATATCCGCTGCACCGGCGTTTTCCTGTAAACGGTTGAGTTTCCGGGTGCCGGGGATTGGTACGATATAAGGCTTTTTGCACAGCATCCACGCCAGTGAGATCTGGGCAGGTGGCGCATTTTTCTCGGCGGCAAGACGGTGTAACAGTTCCAGCAGGGCGTGGTTCTGGTCAATGCTGTCTGGCTGGAACTGCGGCATGACGCTGCGGTAGTCCGTGCCTGCTTCAAACTTGGAAGTCTTATCGTATTTGCCGGAGAGAAAACCGTTTGCCAGCGGCGAGAATGCCACATAACCAATGTGCAGTTCTTCCAGAACCGGGAACAGGCTTTCGTACCAGCGGGCCATCATGGAGTAACGGTTCTGGATGGCCGTTACCGGGCAGACTGCGTGTGCTCGGCGGATGGTCTCCTCGGTGGCTTCCGAAAGGCCCCAGTGAGTGATCTTGCCCTCCCGAATCAGGTCAGCCATTACACCGGCCACTTCCCCAATGGGTACCTTGGGGTCAAGCCGATGCTGATAATACAGGTCAATATGGTCAGTGCCCAGCCGCTTGAGGGAGGCATCTACCGATGCACGGATAACTTCCGGGCGGGAATCCGGCACCAGCGGCTTGTTGACTGCCGTACTGGTCATGTCAAAATGGATGCCGAACTTGGTCGCCAGAACGATTTTATCTCGGTAGGGCTTCAGGGCAGCACCCACCAGTTCCTCGTTGTCGTGGGGATTATCCGGTGTGCCGTAGACTTCGGCGGTGTCAAAGAACGTATAGCCCATACCCACGGCCTGCGCCAGCAGTTCGGTCATTTCCTTCTTGTTGGCAGGTGCGCCGTAGGCATGGCTCATGCCCATACAGCCCAGACCCACAGCCGAAACGGTCAGGTCATTGCCCAAAGTACGATATTCCATGTTAAGATTCCTCCTTATTTGCAAAAACACTTTCCAGCCATGCGGCGTAATCGTTCACCCAGCCGCCATCCGAGCCAAAGCCGTGGGGCCAGCTATTCAGCACGATGCGTCCGGCGGAAATGCCCATATTCCGAATCACATCATACTGCTGCTGGAATTGGCGGTAGAAGGGGTCCTCCGTGCCGTAAACGTAGAATGTTGGCGGCAGATCACCCTCGGCCAGCCAGTCCGGGTCCATGTTGCCCACGCTGAGCCGCCCATAGAACGAATAGATCATGCCCGCCGCCGAAGCGTGAGCCGGAACAGCATCCAGCGCATCGGGTACATAGCTTTCATCCAGAGCAGTGCCGTTGACATCTTCATCGTAGTGCATCAGAAATTCGCCCGCCTGAATGCCGCCTGCGGAAAAGCCCATAACTGCAATATCGTCAGGGTCAATGCCGTAAACATCCGCATTCTGCCGCACAAAGCGGACAGCCCGCGCTACATCCAGCGCGCCTTCCTCCTGCGTGTAGGGCGACAGACGGTAATCTACGATGAAGGTCTGGAAGCCCAGCTCCCGTAGAGCCGCTGCCGTGGGCAGAGAATCGGTATAGTTTCCACGGAACTGATACGCACCGCCTGCCATCAACACCACAGCACCTTTCGGTTGTACTCCGGTGCGGACGGGAATTGCCGTCACATAGGGGCGGAAATCCCAGTTGTCAAAATAACCGGTCATTGCAGCGGTGAACTGCGTTTTAGCCGGAACGTTGCCTTCTTCCCACAGGTACAACGCCTGAATATGGTTAGGGTCTGCCGAGGTGTTCAGCACGGTCGCATTGTCCACTGGTTCCGGCATCTTTTGCGGCATGGCGGTACGGGAATAATCCTCAATTTTTCCAGTGCCGTAGTTGTATGCTGCCGGGAAATCATTCGGCGTTGCAACGGTGTCGGCAGAAGTGCCGATGCGCAGGTCGCTGCCTGCCGGGAACGAGCTGCTTTCGGTTTCATTTCGTTTCGTCATAGCATCCTCGATGGCGGAAACTCCGCTTTCCAAATTGCTGCTGGGGGCTTCTGCGCGGCTGGTGTCGCAGGCCGAAAGACCGACAGCAAGTACTGCCGCGAGAAGCAGTGCAGTCCATTTTTTCGTCATAACAGTTTCCTCACGGTTTCAGATGTTTTCTTCCCAGAACGCTACGGCATGATCGAGCCAGCCTTCGGCAGAGGTGCCGGTGCCCAAGCCAAAACCGTGGGCAAGGCCCGGAAAAACTTCGATCTCGGCAGGGGTGCCCTGAGAGCGGATGGTTTCAATGCGCCAGCGCATCACGCGTTCGTCTGCGATGTAGTCCCGGTCACCCACACAGGCATAAGTGGGCGGCTCGTTGCCGTAGACTTCCCCCAGCCCGGTGTACTGCATGATGACGGCTCCCGGCTGCGGATACGCCTGTTCACCGAAGGATGCCGTGCCGTAGCTGCCCAGCCACGCCGCCATCCGTGCCCCGGCAGAACCGCCCCAGAGGGAGTAGCCGCTGGTGTCTACTTCCAGTTCCTCCGCATGGGTAAAGACAAAGGCAATGGCCCGTGCCAGATCTTTGCAGGCGGTCTGTGCGCCGGGGCGGTAGATGAGCGCAAAAGCGTTGTACTCCTTGCGGGAAAGTTCCAGTGCATGAGGAAAGCTGTCCTGCATGGCCCCCACATACGCAAACGCACCGCCTGCGTTGCAGATGGAAAATTTTGCGCCGGGATTACCCTTGAAGTAGAATAAGCCGGTGTCAGCTTTGTCCGGGTCAGCGGCTTGTTCGTCCTCGGTGTAAATATCGTAAAAGATGGTCTGCCCGTCCGCTGCACGCTGGCGCAGGGTGTTGCAGATGTCCACTGTTTCGTCCGGGTCGATGTTGTTATAGTAGGTAAGATGCAGCTGCTCCAGCGTGTCGCCGCTGTAATAAGAGCGTTCCACTGGGAAGATCAGCCGCCCATAATCACCGAAAACCGGGTCATTCCGTACGGTTTCGATGGGCGTGGTGCGGGTATAAGTTTGGGTGGTCGTTTGCATGGAATCCTTTCTTTCCGGGGTGGAGGAACTGGGTGCAGCACCTGCCCGGCAGCCTGCCAGAAGCAGCCCTACACCCGCCAGAAGTTTTGTGAATTGCCGTCGGTTCAAAATTTCTCTCCTATCACTTGTGTTTGGAAACGATCCAGTTCAGAATATCGGCATCATCAAAGACAACATTTGCGGCAGCATGGTAGACGTGAAGCCCCTGCGCATCGAAAAAGGCGTTGTCCGGGGTCTGCATTTGCAGCACGGTGTCGATTTGTTCATCCGTCCAGCCTGCGGCGGCGTAAGCATCGTGCAGACCGTTGTAGGCATCCCGTGCTTTCTGCACACCGTAGTATTCATCGCCCTGCGCCATGTAGATGTAGACCGCCACGCCGTTTTCTGCAATGGGCGCAAAACCGCCGTCCCACTGGGATGCTCCATGCAGATAAGCTGCATACAGGTCAGGCCGCATGGCAACTGCCCGCGACATGGTTTCGCCGCCAGCCGAGTAGCCTGCGGCGTAAATGCGGGCGGTATCTACGGCAAAGTGATTGATGAAATACTCCGTCAGAGCGATGGCCTGCCGCGCCGAAGTGTCGCCCCAGTCGGTGAGCTGGGCAGACACTACGATCATATCCTGTCCAAGGTTCGTCCAGCTGGTAAACCCCGTCCAGTCCAGATTGCTGCCGGAGGAAGATTCCCCGAACCACATCATGTTATAGCCGGGCATGACCACCATCATGGGGTACTTCCGGGTGGGGTCGTAATCCTCCGGCAGGTAGTAGCTGTAATGGATGAGCTCCTCAGTGCTGTCCAATGTCTGCTCCCGGACAAGCCCAGTCTGGATGTTTCCGGTTTCCGAAGAAGCACTCTCCGAAACAGCCGAATCCACTTCGGACGAGGTCGTGATGGATGTGCTGGCCGAAACCGAAGAAACCGTATTGACTGGCACAGAGGATGCCGCCCCGGTGCAGGCGGATAATAAAACGGTCAAAGCGGTGGAAACCGCGAAAATCACGCTGCGCATAAAATCACCTCGCAAAAATCAGGAAAATGGGAAAGCCGGGACGTTTCCGTCCCGGCTTTCCCTGCAACAAAGAAGGAGGAATATGGAACACTTCCTCAATGATGGAAGTTTGTGAAGACAGCAGGTTCTTTTTCGGGCAGGCCGATCTGTTGCTTGCCTATCTGGATACTCTTCATCAAAAAGGCCATGTTGCGGCCAAGGGTGCGCATGGTCTGCAAGCCCTCGGCATCTTTCTTGACCTCCTCGGCAGAGCCGCCGTAGACCATGTTCCAATACTGGCTGCTGGCCACTGGCATCCCACACATGGTAAAATATTTGTTCAGCACATCGTAGGAAGCTGTGTTGCCGCCGCGCCGACAGGTCACGACCGAAGCACCCACTTTCATGGTCTTGTCGATGTTCAGGGTACTGAAGAACAGGCGGTCCATAAAGGAGATCGCGCCGCCTGCCGGGGAACCAAAGTACACCGGTGCGCCAATGACAAAGGCATCGGCTTCAGCCAACTTGGGGGCTACTTCGTTGACAATATCATCAAAGACGCACTTGTTGGAGCCGGTGCTGTGGCAGCGGCGGCAGGCGATGCAGCCCCGGATGTCCTTGTTGCCCACATGGACGATCTCGGTTTCAATGCCCTCGGCTTCCAGCGTATTTGCCAGTTCGGTCAGGGCCGTAAAGGTGCAGCCGTTGGGCCGCGGACTGCCGTTGATGAGCAATGCTTTCATACAAACATTCTCCTTTTGATTTACCCTCTATTTCAAAAATTACCGCAAGAGAAAATTCTCCTCACACAAAAGCTCTGCTTACAGGTTCAGGCCATTTACCCAGCTTGCAATGTCGGCTTCACTGCTGCTGTGGCTGAACCGCTGGCCGTCCAGCCAAGTGCCGGCGTCCGCTAATTCTGCCAGCAGCTTGCCGCTCTGCCCGATGCCGGAGGAAAGGGACGTGCAGAACGGAACAACATTTTTGCCGGTGAAGTCATTGACGGCAACAAAGCTGCTCATGGGCCATGCGGCAATGCCCCACCAGATGGGGTAGCCAATGAAAACAGTGTCATATTCATCCCAGTCGGATTCTTTAAATGCCTCTACAACCTGTTTTCCGTTTTCCACAAGCACCGTGTCCGCTCCCATATCATCCAGCAGGAATATCAGAATTTCTGCATTTAAGGTATTATCTTCTGCTGCCAGGATCTTTTTCCCAGCCAGACTGAAGTCCTGCTGGTTTGCCGCCACTTTTTCTTCCCGGTATTCTTTATCTGTTTTAAATGTCAACGTCCAGGTAAAGGTAGTTCCGACTCCTTTTTTGCTCTCGACCCGGATTTCGCCGCCCATCTGATCTACGATCCGCTTCACGATAGAAAGTTCAAGTTCGGTTCCCCTAAACTCACTGCGGTCTTTTCCGTATTCCTGCGAGAATGGATCAAACATATTTTTCTGAAAATCATCACTCATGCCGATTCCGGTATCTTTTACCATAAATCTGCAGGTAACGTAATCTTCTGTCTGATTTACGACTTCCGCCGTTGCTATGATCTTTCCGTTTGGCTTATTGTATTTGATCGCATTGCTGATGATATTCATGGCGATCTGGCGGATATGCAGTTCACTTGTCAGAACCCTCGGCGGGTTAAAGGTTTCAAGCCCCGGCGTTTCCAGTTCGATCCCATGTTCTGCCGCTCTTGTCTCCATGATATCCCTACAGTTTTCCAGCATTTCCCGCAGATACACGGATTCTTCCGCAAAATACATTTCCCCCGAATCCAGTTTGCTCATATCCAGAACATCATTGATCAGCGACAGCAGATACTCCGACGCCACGCGGATCTTTTTATGATATTTTCTTACCGCCTCCGGATTGTCCAGACATTTATCCGAAATATCCAGCATACCGATGATACCATTCATTGGCGTGCGGATATCGTGGGACATTCTGGTCAGAAATTCGCTTTTCGCCTGATTCGCCATTTCCAGTTCCATATTCTTTTTATGCATTCGTTTCGCGTGAAACATCATGGAACATGCAACCACAATAAATGCAGTCAGTCCGGAAAACAGCAGCATCGTCTGGATCGGATGCATCCGTACATAGCCTCGCAGCGATGTTTTATACAAGTGCATATTTCCTTCTTCCAGAAATGTTGTTTTCTGCAGATCCGACAGGCTGTAAATATAGTCATTCACAAGCCTTATAAACTGCGGATTGCTTTCTCTTGCGATCGCAATACAGATATTCTGTGCACTTCCCGAGATCAGGCCGGTAACCAGTGTGCTGTAAGTATCATACATATAATATTCCAGGGCTGAACGGTCTCCGACTGCATAATCTGCTCTTCCGTTTGTGACCGCTTCCATGCACTGTACGATATTATCACACTTTATCACTTCCTGAAATTCCGTTGTATCTACCAGGCTTTCCATTCCTTTTTCAATCGCAACCGTTTTGTGGCTGCTGTTCTCCGAACGATGCAGATAAGCCAGATTGGACTCCATAATAGACTTGCTTCGCACAAATCCAAGACGTGCACAGTATTCTGAATCAAAAGAAAGACCGATCATCAGGTCATAAGATTCTTCTTTTAATTTCTGTTCAGCCTCATCGCGGCTCTGGCAGAATGTATAATTGATCGAAACTCCGGTCTCTTCTGCAAAACTATTCAGGATTTCCACCATCATTCCTGCCGGTTTTCCCTCTTTCTGATAAACATAAGGAGCATCTCGCTCCACACACAGCACTTCCAGCGTATCCATCGATTTCAGATAGTCTTTCTGCTGCTGTGTCGGTGCGAAAACATATCTTGTATTGCGGAAATATTTATCAAACAGTACATCCGGAAGGCTCGGCTGCACCTGCTTGATGATGCTGATCGCCTCATCCACTTCTTTCAGCAGATCCTCGTCCTCAGATGCAAAATAATACGGCCTTGGTGCAAATCTCTCTATAATCCTGGTTCCGGAAATCGGATCAAGAGAAACATTTGAGATCACTTCCTGATTTCTTGTTTTTGCCTGTTCCCACAGTCCTACTTTCAGCGGCACAACAGAAGCAGCGTTATCCTCACGCAGATTTCCGGTTTCCAGTGCACAGAGAGCGTTGTATAAACCGTGCCGTAATCCTGTTCCGGAAAATTATAAATCTCTTCTGTATATTCATTCTTTAGGAGCAGTCCCAGCAGATCCACCTTGCCGGCTTCCAGATCATTTAATGCATTTCGATTATACTCCCTTTAAAGCAAAAAAGCCATTTTTTTCAACGAAACGCAGCAAGAAAGACAAAAAAGAATCCCCGTCAATGACGAGGATATCTTCAATGCTTGTATTCAGCAATCTGCTCAGGATCACGAAGTTGTCCAGGCTTGGAAGCGACTTGCCCGACAGCCATTTGTATACCGCCTGCGGCGTTTCAAATCCCATCGCCCCCTGGATATCTTTTACCTTGTATCCGTGATCCTGCAACAGCTGTTTGATTCTTTTTCCGGTTTCTTCCTGCTTAATCGACAAACAAATTGGATTCATACACTGCCTCCTTTTCAGACATCCGGCATCTGCCCGCTATTTTCCAATACTTTTTCTCAGGATCCGATACACGATCCCCAGCTCTGCCAGATACAAAAGATTATTTTCCAGAGTTCCTGTAAAAAACGGAAGGTTATTTCCCCAGAAATAATTTCCATCCGGAAATGCCATTTCTGCCACAAAATAGGTTCCTGCGAGAGCAAAATGTACAAAAGCGGTAATGGAAATCACTTCATCACAGACATTACCTTTTTTATTTGCATATCTCCATGCTCTCCAGATAAACCAGATAATACTCAGGACTGCTGCCACAACCAGACAGTATCCGATCAGTCCGAATTTTTCCCAGATCAGGATATTCGGCAGTGATCCACGCTCCGCCATCCACTTCAGGAAATAGCTCCCGTTCGCTTTGTTGTATTTCAGGATTGACAGTTCATGATGGAAGCTGCACACAAATCCTGCCGTGGCAAAGAGCACCGCCCGGACTTTCCGGACCAGCGGAGCTGTATAAACAGTCAACGTAAAAACAGCCACTGTTATACACACAACTCTTACCACAAATCCGGAAAACAGATAAGAGAACATCATCACCAGGATCATAGCCCCGGTAATGATACACGGAAAATGCTTCATCCGGCTTTGTCGGACTCTTTTTCTTCATCCTTCTTGCTCTTCTTCCGGTTAAACTTTTTTCCCTCTCTTTCTGTTCTCTTTCTTTTCGAAACAGTGCCCGGTTTCTTCTTTCAAATGCCGCCAGCACAAATGCTGTCAGAAGCATCAGTACAAGTTCAACCGTGCTTTCTGCCCTGTGGTCATTCAGAAACAGATTTCTCAGTGTTGCCTCGAATTCTTTTTCAATCATCGGTTTTCTCTGGAAAAGATGCACCACAGAAAACACAAGATACAGCGGCGGTGCACATCTGAAAAAAATACGGTAACCGACGATCCCGATGATCAGTGCCACAACCAGACCGGCGATCACGGATATCATCCACCAGACTTCTTTCCCATCAAAAATCCCATTGTCATATCTCCAGAATGTAGCATAACCGATCATGGTCAAAGTTGCAAGACATAACAGTAAATCCTGTCTTCTCCATACTCTTTTGCAGAACTGTTCTGTTTTTCTGTAAACCCATACAAAAAACCATTTAATGATCAGAAAAATTTTCTTTATACTATTTATCACGACTCTTACCTTTCTGTTCATCGAAAACAGGTTCCTCTCTGAAGAACATTCCTTTGTGCAGATGCAAATTCTTATAACCGTTTGCGAACATATCGTATTCTGCTGTTCCGATCAATGTCTCCAGCATTGCAGCCGCTCCTCTGGCTCCCATATCGTGTTCTTCCATACGATCCAGAATCTCCTCCACAAGATCCTCATCGTAAGTCAACGTTTTTCCGTTTCTTTTGAGCCACTTCTGTTTCTTACCAAATACTCCATGTTCCTTATCCACCAGAATCTGACGCAGCTGAGCTCTTGACAGCCGGTCCATATGTACAATGTAAGGCACCCTTCCGAGAAACTGCTTTGAAACACCGATCTCTTCCAGTTCTTCCCGAAGATCATATCCGGTCATGCTGTTCTCTTTCTCCTTTGCGGATGCATTTACTGCAAAACCAATACCGTGTTCTTCCCGCTTTTTCTTTCTGCTGTTTTCAAGCTCCTCAAAAGCACCTGCCATGATGAACAGGATTTTACTGGTATCGACACTTCCATAGTTCTGGGTTCCGGCAATCGCAGTCAGCAGCTGAGCTGTCACAATGGCATTGCAGTCTTCACCATTACTGTCTGTGTTTGACATACCGATGATCTTATCCATTTCGTCAAGAAAAATAATTCCCAGCGGCATCTGTAAGCCATTCTCACCTTTCTTCATCTTTTGTCTTGCCATTCTTTCATATTTTGAGAAAACATTGGAAATGTCATCCCCGCTGAAGCCATTCGGTGTCATATCAGAGGCACAATAATTAAAAAAGCACAGATCTTTCAATTCCGGCATTTCCTCAAGCAGCTGAAACATAAAGGTCTTTCCGGAACCGGTAGGTCCTTCCAGAAGGATCGGATTTCGATCCTTTCCTTCACTAATAACAAATTTATGCACGCTCATTGCCACGATCTTTTTAGCCTCTTCCTGACCACGCATACCACTGCTGTCAAAATGTTCTTTCACTTTCACTGCCAGTGGAATATTGTCTGCCGGACTCTCTTTTAAGCTTTTTTTGCTTTCAGAAAGCTCAATAAGCTTATCTTTTCTGGCTTTGTTCACTGCTCTCCAGGCCATTTCGGTACGTCTTTTGTATTCCGGCCTCTGCAATGGTCTTTCCTGCATATTAAAAATGCGGTACATCGTCATTGCAATACAAAGCAGTTCATCACAGCATTCTCTTAGACGTTTTTCATACAATGTATCGATCATGTCAATTACCTGTGGATTCAATCCTTCACACTCTTTCAAATGCTGGAACTTTCCGTTTTCGATCAGTTTTTTTACTTCCTGCAAGTAACGACAGGTTGTTTTGTCTGCCTCATCCAGAAAGCTCATATACCGAAAAAGCAGTACTGCCACCTCATCTGAAATGGCAGTTCTCGCAAAGAACTCCGCCGGCATTTTATCTGCAAGTGATGCTCTTCCGCTTTCATAAGCTTCCTTGTACTGTTTCCGGAATTCTTCCCCTGACACCTTAAAAATCTTTTCTGACATATGACTTCCCACCTTTCCGTTTCTACCCTGTTCGTGTTATTCTTTTCAGTGACTTCCCGGAGCTGCGTCATCAGAAAGCCACCGATCTGAAAGAAAATATGTTTTATTCTCTTTCCATCTTCTATTATAATTTATAAATAACATTTCGAAAAAAGGGGGAGTTTTCTGGGCGTTTTTCTGTTATTTTGTTTTCTGCAAGTGTATCACAAAATCTGTTATTTTAAAATCATAACTTCCTTTTTTCTTTTTCTCATATACCGCACTTGTCGAAAAATATCTCGACTTTGACACCGCCGGAAGCCTGACACTCCTCGCCGCCTGGACATACCCCAGCTTATCCATGATAAACTTGGCGATCCTTCCGACATTCTGGCGATATAGTGCATTTGGATCATTTTTCGTTGCTGTCACCGGGAAACTGGAATTTTCATCAAATTTCTCTTCCAGCTCCCGTGCAATTAAGGTAAGCACCGGCAGTCCCATGTCCGATGCAAGTTTCATTCTGTAGATCATATCCGCCCGGAACATATAATCCGCAATCTGATCTACTCCGGTCTTTTCTCCGTTTTTATCGAGCATGTGTGTTTTGAATAAAAATTCATCTTTCATTTCCATATGCAGCCTTCTTTCATTTGATTTTTTCATCTGATCCGTTTTACTTCACATATACATCCAGTTGATTTAATCAATATATCATATATGCTTAATAAATTCAAGTATATGCCTGTTCCCGTGAAACAAAAGATCCTCAAAAATCAACTGACTGGGGAGGCGTTGCAAATGTAACGGTCAGCGGCAACGCATAAACTTTGGCTCAAAAGGAGCCTGAAGCAAATAGCTTCAGGCTCTTTTTTATACACATTTTACCCTTGCAAGTATATCCCATTGCCCTGCATGCGGCAGGGATTCCCTTTAAATTTCACTGAGATTATTTTGTTGTTTTTCTTCTGATCCAGGCTCCAAGCAGAATCATCCATGCTCCGAGAAATGCCAGGATATTTCCGAAAACATTCGCACTGTCCGCCGTATTTGCGGCCTTTACGGTGCTGCCCGCAGTTGTCGCTGAAGTTCCGGCAGCAGTGGTTGTGATACCTGACTTCTGAGTGCTATTTCCATTGTTGTTCTGGTTGTTATTACTGTTGTTGTTATTCTTGTTGCTATCTTTATTATTATCTTTGTTATTATTTTTGTTATCGTTTTTATTATTGTTATTATTCTTATTGTTATTGTTTTTGTTATTGTCTTTGTTGCCGTTCTGATCGGTATCATCTTTCTTTGTGTTATCATCCGTTTCCGGTTCCTGATTATTTCCGCCGTTGTTTCCTCCCCCATTATCAGGCTTATCTGTCTCCTGATATACCAACGCATAATCAGCATAATCTTCTGCTTCAAAGGTAATGGTTTTTGCTTTTGCATCATAAGTGCCGTTTAATGCTTCCACATTTCCATTCTTGCTGCACAGAATAAAATAAGTACGGTCTTTCTTACTGTTCTGATTCTGAAGACTTTCCGGAATCTGTAGGGTAAGCTTTATTTTACCGTTCTGCAAAATCACAGTTCCCTGATCTGTCGTACCGTTTTCGGTCATATACTTTTTCAGACTGAGTTTAAAGCAGGTTCCCGGTGTATAACCTTTTTCTGCTGCTTTTTTCTGTATCTGCGTTCTGGATTCTTCACCAAGCGAAGATTCATTCTGAATGTGAAGCAGCAGTTCCATCGATGCCCCGTTTGCTGTCCGTGTCAGCTCATCTGCTGTAATATCACCGGCATCCACCAGTTTCTCAATGAATTCTGCCTCGCTTGTTACAAGTGCTGCTTGTGCTGTGTCCTTGTCCTGTTCAATCTTCACAGAAAAAGTACCATGCCCTATCTGTACTTTACCGTCTTTATCTTTTGTGATCTGGCTCATTTTCACCGGTGCAACTACATAAGTCCATTCTCTGCTTCCGGTGAAATTTGTTCCTTCTTTTGCTGTGATCGTCATCGTATAGACACCGGCTTCTGCTGCCTGATTTCCGCTCACTTCATAATCATCCTTTGGAACTTCCAGATTTCCTGCCGTCACTTTTGAGATTTCCTGTTTCTGCTGCTGTCCGGTATATTTCAATGCATCTGCCAGTTTTACATCTGCATCTGCGATTGATTTTGCCGCAATCTTGATATGCAGAACTTCCAAACCGATCAGATCATTATGATTGCTGTCACCTGCGATTTTATAAGATACATCATAGGTTCCTGCATGTACTGCGGACGGGATTTTTTCTGTCCACTCGCCATCGCCCAGTTTGTAGAGCAAAGTGCCACTCTTTGCAGAACCGGCCGTGATCAGTTCCTGTTCTTTTCCGTCATACACCAGATCTGTTTTTGCCTGCGGCATGCCAGTCAGTTCAAAATCTGCTTTCCGAATGACAAAAGTAACGGTTGTCTCTGCCGGAAGCTTATAATTTGCATTATCAATCGCAGCTGCCTGGGCTGTATAAGTGCCTGCCTCCGTCTGTCCTCCGGTTACTGTAATATTACAGGTATCACCTTCTGCCAGACCTTTTGCGGCTGCTATCGGTAATTTTTCCGTTCCATCATAAATAACTTCGGTATTCGTCCATTCTATTCCGATTTCTTTCTGAGAAACATTTACATCAAAATGTTGTTCTTCTGTCTCTCCGTGTCCTTCTCCTCTTACCGCTTTATAATATACTGTATATGTTCCGGCATTAACGGCAATCGGCACTTCCTCTTTCCATTCACCGTCATTTACCTTGTACATGATCTTGCCTTCCAGAGTTTCTCCTGGTGCTGCCAGTTTCTGTGCTTTTCCGTTATATTTCAAACCAGTTATGGCAGTCGGTGCAGTCACCGCAGCATGGTCCACCGTTAACTCATATTCTGCACTTGCGACCTTATAAAGATCTGTCTGTGCGGCATGGATGAGGATTTTGACCTTTCCAGGCTTCTTTGCGGTAATTTCTCCCGTTGCAGCATCTACGGATGCAATATCCGGATCACTGCTTTCATAGGAAACCGTACCCTGTGCCTGCACCGGGCGTGCAGCAAGCTTCTCTGTGCAATACGCACTACGTGCACTGCAGTCTGTCGTGATCGTCTGTTCCATACGCTCTACGGCCGGATAACGCAATGTAAACGTAAAGGTTTCACCGTCTGCACTAAGTCCCTGTCCGTCTTTTACCAAAATCTCTGCATCCTTATTCAGGTTTGTATCCGAATCCGTGTCCGGATAGGTGTCCAGATCTTTCCAGGAATACACTTTGATATCCTGTGCACGGAAAGTCTCATCAAAATGTTTGCTCTCGACGCCCGTTCCGTCGCTGCTCCAGACCTTCAACGTGATCGTCAGTTCCGGTACATCACCGGCTGCCCATTTTGATCCTGCCGCATGACTGTATCCGCTCCATACTGCTGTTTTTACAGAACAGTCCTCATTTCGCATTGTTGCATAAGAATCTTCTACTGCCTCACCGATAAACGGCTCATTGGCAATCAGCAGTTTTCCGCCGGATGTCACACGCTGCGTAATGGTAATATATGTGCCATTGTACTGTTTTGAAACTTTCATCTGGAACTTATCATTCTGAGTGTCTGCCAGTTTAAGTTTTGACAGAATCGTATCTTTATTATTCTCGCTGATTTCCAGTACTTTCTTTCCTTTTACCAGCTCGGTCTGTATCGTGATCGGATTGGTGATCGTCGCCGTTCCATCAATGCGGCTGATCCTGTTTTTCTCCGGAATCAGGATATTTTTACCGTCAGCAATGAATTTTTCTGTCTGAAATTTGCCAGAAAATGTAACATTTTTAAATTCCAGATTCTGTGATGCTGTCAGTCTCCCGCTTAAGTTGGAATCTTCCACCTGAACATTCGCAATATTCTGATCGGTAGACTGAATACTTCCGCTGCTGTTTTTTATGAATGGTTAAGAATGTGCTTCGGAATGAGAATCTTCCGGTGCGGATAAGACTGTGGGAGAGATCTTCTGTGGAAAACTTAAGCA
>ENA-OPCM01001539-OPCM01001539.1-human-gut-metagenome-genome-assembly--contig:-NODE-1539-length-14918-cov-2.295903_pt1 | contig 14918 bp, 10 predicted proteins | sample MGYA00241252_ERZ501484 | MGnify/ENA primary metagenome ERZ501484 (study PRJEB25962, sample SAMEA2042583) | human gut metagenome | biome: human gut; feature: human-associated habitat; material: faeces...
GAATGTTCATCATCACCACACCAGCCAGCAGCGCCACTATAGCCACCAGCAGCAGCGCCACTTTCCACCAGGAGTACGACCGTGCGAATTCTATTATCTCGTTGGGGTGGGAGTCTTGCAGTATTTTCATGCCGTTGGCGTCGATACACGTGCCATAGAGCCTGTAGTATACTGCCAGCGACAGACTCACCATCAGCAGTGCCCATTCAGCTACAGCCACAATCATTCCTCCGCCCATCATGCCCACTGCGGCAGCCAGTCCGAAGATATAAATACCGCAAGCTATCTCACCGTAGTTCTCGTAGTCAGGCGATTTCCTGCGGTTTGTCAGATGATAGAGCAGAGGGTATGTTGTAGCCCATGCCACGCCGGTGACAGCCGCCATGGCGACGGGCAGATTCGGTCTGATGCCTATTATGGCGAGCGGAATCCATACCATCAGCGACGACAGGGCGAAGCGCCTTGTCTGCTGTCCGCGTGCGCTGTGGCTCATTCCGGCGTTGCATCCGTAGTATATACCGCAGCAGATTGCGAAGGTGATGATCATTCCGATGAATGCCATAAATATTTTCAGATATGTAGGGTCGTTAAGCATAAGAATGGTAGAATTTTGTTTGTTGTTTGTTTTGAATGTCTCCGATATGCCGCTCGTCAACTCGTCTAACTAATCTCTTCGTCAACTCGTAATACTTCATTTCCCTCTCAGTCTGCACATCAGATAGGGCACTCCGAGCCGCATGATGAATTTCAGTCGCTGCGGCATGGGAATCGTCTCCCACACCACGCTGATGTTGTCGCGCAGTCCCTTCGACCGGTGGCTGTTCGACACACCTCCCGTGTCGAATATCGCTATCGGCAGATTCACGTATCTGAAGCGCGCCCCCTTCTGATAGAGTTCGATGAAGGATTTGAAGTCGGCAGACAGCCTGTGTCTGATGTCGAAAGGAGTACTGATGAGACTGTCGCGGCGAGTGAACACGCACTGGTGGCAGAATATCATGCGATGGTAGAGATAATAGCTCTCGGGAGCCTTCTTCACGTTGCCGTCTTTCACCACGTCGCCATACACCACGTCGGCGTCGGCAAGAGGCTGGCAGAATACGCGTCGCAACACATCATCGGCGGCGAACACGTCGCCGGCGTTCATGAATATCACCCATTCTCCCGTTGCCATCCCCACGCCCTTGTTCATGGCGTCGTAGATGCCGCGGTCAGGTTCGCTCACCCATGTCGTTATCGTTCCCGAATGGGCGTATCGCTTTATCGTGATGATGGTGTCGTCGGTAGACTTTCCGTCCACCACCACAATCTCCTTGTTGGGATAGTCCTGCATCTGCAGGTTGCCGAGAGTCTTCTCCAGCAGTGGTCCGGCGTTGAATGTAACGGTCACTATCGACACCTTCGGCAAGTTGTTTTCTGTCTTTGATGCTTGCTGCATTTTGCGTTTTTGTCTTTTGCGTGTTATATTGTAGGTGGGGGCTCCTTCCCTGTTGTCTCTCTGTCTCAGCGTTACAGCTGTCCGCTCTCCACGAGTCTCACCACCCGTTCCGTCTCCTTGTCGTCGCCCTCAGGGTCGTATTTCTTCGTGAGGCTCGCACCGAATGTCCATGCGAAAGCCTGATAGAATCCTGCCCTTATCGGACCGAGGAATGCCTTCACCAGCTGGTACGACGACGAGTTGCACTCTCTGTATACCAGTTTTATGAGCAGCTTTCCCTGCGTCAGCGTCAGCTTCTTCATCCTCGGCGTGTATTCCTTCTTGATACATGCCTCCACGAGCTTCATGTGCTGGTCCTTCGCCTTCTTGTTGGGCAGCGTCTGCAGATATTCGTATGTCTCTATGATGATATGGTTCACCTCCTTGGCTATCGGCAGCACCTTCTTCACGTTGTAAACCAGTCGGTTGTATCTCTGCCGTTGCTTTGGAGTCTTGAACACCTGTGGCGGATACACGTACACGTTGTTCAGTTCCACATATTGTATGCTGTCCTTTCCGTGTAGCACCTTTCCCACCTTCACCATCGGCACGAAGGTAGGGTTGTCCATATCCACCTCGCGGTCCTCCGGTTTCGTGTCGTTGCCGAACACGGGGTTCTGCGCCCTCGCCGTTGTCAGCGTGAGCATCATGACCATTATAGCCAAAAATATGAAGTATGGTCTGTTCCTCATCATTGCGCAAAAGATATTATGTTCTTTCAGAGGCGCAGCTTCTTTCTGTTCTCAAACTTGTCGAGCAGTGCCACAGCCTTTCTTACAGTCTCTTCTTCGTCCCATCCCCTGCGCCTGGCATATCCGCGCACCACATATTCGTAGAGGTCGCGCCGGTGAGTGAAGCGCTTCAGGTTTTCAAGACATTGCTTGTCGGTAGGCCATCCGTCGCAGAAATGCGACCGGTTGGTGTCTATCATGTCGAAGTGGTAATTGCCGTCGGCATCGGTAGTATAGAGGAAGTTTGCCGAGTTCAGGTCGCCGTGCAACACTCCGTGACTGTGCATCAGCACGATATAGTCAATCACGGCATCGGTGAGCTTGCGGTCGAAGTTCTCCTTGTTCACCAGCTCCTGGAACACCTCCTTGCCCTTGCTCTCCTCGTATACGAAATATCCCACGGTGAATCTGCCGTGCTCATATTCCTCCATGTAAGCCACGGCGCGCGGCGAACTGACTCCACGCTTTCTGAACTCGTCGGCAAACAGGAATGCCCTCTTCGCCTTTGTCCTGCGGAAGTGTGTGTATATGATGCTCTGGATCCAATTCACTCGTTTGTATCGCTTGGCAATGAATGTCAGACCGTCGTGTTCGAGACGTCTCACACTGTTTCGCTTGTCTTTCAGCACCTCTCCCGTGTTTGTGCTGAACAGCGACGGTATGCTGTTGATGTAATCAGAATATTTCTTGTATCGTTCGGCTATTACTGTCTTCATGCTATCTTTTAGTGGTGGAACGTCTGCTGCCTTTTCCGGGCTTGCAGGTGGGTATATACGCTGCAAAGGTACATATTTTTATACTTATGCCGCTTAAATTGTTCTGAAATAACTAATTTTGCAGCGTAATTGACGATATTGGGGCTGTCTGTCGTGGGCTACAGGCATAAATACCCAAGTATCATGGTGTCAACCAATAACAAATGCACCCCAAGGAGAAGGGGGATAATCATAAGAATGAAAATGAATAGAAACAAGCAGTTTTTCTTGTCGTTGGCATGGCTGGTCAGTGTCCATGCCTTGATGTTGGTAGTTCTGACAGTATTCAGATTGGTGGAGCTGACGTGTCTCCACGGGATGATAACCGACCATGGGGCGAGTGTCGTCACGGCATTCGTCAAGGGTGTGTGGTTTGACAATGTGGTGGCATGCTACATTTCGGTGCTTCCTCTCGCCGTGACCCTCCTTGCCGCCGCCTTCGGATATGCCGGAAAGAAGCTGCGCAAGGGAGTATGCTATTGGTATTTCGTGTTCTCAGCCATCGTGTTCATGGCATCGGCGGCAAACACACCCTATTTCGAGTATTTCTTCAAGAACATCAACTCCTCCATCTTCGAATGGTTCGGCTATGCCGCCACCACAGCAGGCATGGTGTTTCAGGAGAAATCGTATATCCTCCACATCTTCCTCTATTTCGTCTTCCTCGCCGCATATATCGTGGCGATGATATATATGCGCCGCTATTTCGACAGACGGATAGACCGCTGCCGCAGGGACGACCGCTTCGTGTTGCCGGTGGCGCTGCGCTTCATCGTCTCGGTATGTGTGGTGCTCCTCTGCCTCTTCGGCATCAGGGGCCGTATGGGCTACAACCCCATTAAAATCAGCCAGGCATACTATTGCGACGACCCGTTTCTCAACCAGCTCGGCATCAACCCCGCCTTCAACCTCCTTACCAGTGCTCTCGACGACATGCGCAAGGAAAACCGCGACCTGCATCTAATGCCCTATGCCGAGGCAGTGGGTCTTGCCCGCCAGTCGCTGGGCATAACGGGAGCGGTGGACAGCAGCTGCGTGATGCGCCGTGAGGTGGCTGTCGTGGGCGAACCGCACCGCTGCAACGTGGTGGTGATACTCATGGAGTCGATGTCGGCGAGTCTGATGCAGACCTTCGGACAGCAGCAGCGCCTCACGCCGAATCTCGATTCGCTCTACAACCACTCCCTCGCCTTCACCCGTTGCTATAGTGCCGGAATACATACCAACCACGGTATGACGGCATCCTTATACTCCTTTCCGGCGCTCATGTTCCGTAATCTGATGAAGGGCACGGTGACGCCACACCGCAAGGGAGTGCCAACAGTGCTCAAGAAGTATGGCTACCACAATATGTTCTTCATGACCCACGAGGCACAGTATGACAACATGAAGGCGTTTTTCACCACCAACGGCTACGACGAGATTTACTCGCAGGAGAATTATCCTAAGAAGGAAATTGTGAACAGCTTCGGAGTGTCAGACCATTTCCTCTTCGACTATGCCCTGGGTACCATCAACAGCCGTGCCAAGAGCGGCAAACCATTTCTTGCCACTCTCCTCACCATCAGCAACCATCCGCCATACGTGATACCTTCGTTCTTCAAGCCCAAGACGCATGACCCGGAGACGCAGATTGTGGAATATGCCGACTGGGCGGTGGGCGACTTCCTGCGCAAGGCGTCGCATGAACCATGGTATAAGAACACTATCTTCGTGATAATGGCAGACCACGGCAAACTCGTGGGCAAGGCTACCACCGAGGCTCCGGAATCCTACAACCACATACCGCTCATCATGTTCGGTCCCGGTGTGCCCACGATGCGCTACGACGGACTCGCCCAGCAGGTGGATGTGATGCCTACGCTGCTCTCTCTGCTCAATATGGGGTATGAGTATGACGGTTTCGGACAGGACCTCCTGCATACGTCCCGTCCTATGGTGTTCTATTCTGCCGACAATCAGATTATCGCCCGCGACGGCAAGCGTGTCTATGTGTACAATCCTAAGATGCAGAAGAGCTTCTGCTATGTGGAGGATGCCCGTGGCACCCTGCATGAGACTCCTATGACCTCTGCCTTCAAACCACTCCAGCGCTATGTCTTCTCGATGATACAGACGGCACAGTTCGTGTTGAAACGGCAGCAGTAGGAAAGCCTTTGTCTTGTCCTCTATTTTTATACAAAACGGGATAAACCTGTATTCAGGAAAACCCACAAAAAAATCCCAGCCGCTATCTTGCGACTGGGATTTTTTAGATATTTCTGTCAGCGGGAAATCATTACTCCTGTGGGAGCATGATAACGCTCACGCTGTTCTTGCCGATGAAGTTGTCCTTCACATACTTAGCAACAGATGCTGGAGTGAGGGCGTTGACGAGCTTCTCGTAGTCAGTGTTGATGTCAACACCTTCCTCGTCCCATGTCTGGATAACGTTCATCCAGTAGCCGTTGGTCTTCAGACCGTCCTCATAACGCTTTACCATCAGGTCCTTGGTCTTGTTCAGCATGTCAGCGTCGATTGTAGTACCGAGCTTCTGCAGCTCCTCGCGCATGATCTGGATAGCGATGTCCTTCTTCTCAGGCTTAACAGGGCAGTAGCCGTAGATAGCGTTGAATGGAACGTCGCTGCCGAGGTTGGCGAAACCGCCGGCGTTAGCTGAGTATGCAGCGCTCTGCTCCTCGCGGATAGTCTTCAGATATACCATGTCGAGCACCTGTCCGGCTGCGTCGGCCTTGATAGAGTTGTCGAGAGTGAATGGCACGGTGTTGTTATACCAGAACATGTAGATGTTAGACTTAGGAGTCTCCATCTTGCGGTGGAATGTGTTGTCCACGGTGCCTGTAGCATACTTGGAGATCTTGTTGAAGTTCTCGTGAACGAACTTCTTGCCCTTCTTCACTGAAGGCAGAGAAGCGATGTAAGTCTCGATGTACTGACGGACGAGAGTCTCGTCGAAGTTACCTACGATAGTGAATGTGAAGTCAGCAGCGTTGGCAGTGCGCTCCTTGGCGATCTGCAGGATGCGGTCGTAGTTGGCGTTGTCGAGGTCTTTCTCTTCGAGAGAAATCTGACGGGCGTCGTGAGCGTGGAGAGTGTATGTTACAGAGTCCTGGAGAGCGCTCTCAGCAGAGAGAGACTTGTTCTTCAGGGCAGCGCGATACTGGTTGATGAGCGAGTTGAAAGCCTGCTCGTCCTTCTTGATGTTAGTGAAGTAGAGGTAGTTCATCTGGAACATTGTCTCCATATCCTTCGGTGTGCAGCTTCCGCTGACATACTCGTGGAGGTTAGCTAAAGACAGGTTCACGTTGGCGTTCTTGCCGGCGAGTACCTTCTGCAGCTCTGTGCTGCTGAAGTTTCCGAGTCCGCTGTAGCTTATCACGGCGTTGAACAGGTCGAGGTTCACTCTCTCCTTTGCGTCGTAGAGAGACTTACCACCCTTTGAAGAACCGTTGAACAATACCTCACCCTCTTTCAGGTTAGTCTTCTTCAGCAATACTCGTGCACCGTTGCTCAGTGTCAGCTCCTTGTATCCGAACTTGGCGTTCTCCTTCTCAGAAACGATCTTGCCAGCCTTTGGCTGCTCTGCGATGAGAGGCTCCTGCTTAACGTTGTCTACGTAAGCCTCGATCTTCTCTGCGCGGGCATCGTCGTAAGCCTTCTTCAAGCTTGCCTCTGTAGAATATACCATGCCTTCCTTCTCAGTTGTGGTGTTGTAGATCACAACGTTAGAGTCGCTGAGGCTGATGAGCTGCTTCATAGCCTCGTTTACCACATCTACAGGCAGCATCGGAGTGAGCTGCTGCATGATCTGGTAAGTCTGCTCGATAGAGAGCAGAGGCTCCTTCTCAAGATAGTTGCTTGCGCAAGCGCGGCCGAACACGTCGTTGTTGATCTTGTCGCGGTTGGTATACTGCTTCTCAAGGGCGCTCATGTAGTTTGCCTTGGCACGCTCATACTCAGTAGCGGTGAAACCGAACTTGGCGGCACGCATAGCCTCGCGGGTCAGGGCAGCGAGAGCGGCCTCTGTCTGTCCGTCCTTTGGAGTGGCGTTGAATGTGAACGCATCCTTTGTCTTGGCGAAGATATAGTTGCCGGCATATCCGTAAGCGCTTACGAATGGGGCGTCAGCCTTCTGTGCTTCCTCCTGCAGACGTTCGTTCAGCATGGCAGAAGCCATGTCGGTAACGAAGTCCTCGATGAGGTATGGCAGATAGCCTTTCTGGTCTTCCGGAGTAGAGTCATACTTGAACATCAGCTCCACTGAGTTCATCTGCTCCTCCTTGTCCTTGTCGACGATGATGATTGGCTCAGCATTGTCTGGAACCTGCTCGTCAACGATAGGTGCCGGGTTTTCCGGGTTCTTGATGTCAGAGAACATCTCCTTGATCTTAGCCTCGGTGCGGTCTACGTCGATGTCACCAACCACGATGATAGCCTGGTTTGTAGGGTGATACCACTTCTCGTAGTAGTCGCGCAGAGCCTTAGGCTTGAAGTTGTCGATTACCGACATCAGACCGATAGGGAAGCGCTTGCCGTACTTGCTGCCAGGGTAGAGCTTCTCGAGGTTGCGCTCGAACATACGGCTGCTTGCCGATGTGCGCAGACGCCACTCCTCGTGGATAACGCCGCGCTCCTGGTCGATTTCTTTAGGATCGAGAGTCAGGTTGTTGCTCCAGTCCTTTAGGATGAGCAGACAAGAGTCGAGGGCTGCGATGCCACGGTCTGTAGGAACATTGTTGATGTTGTATACAGTCTGGTCGATGGATGTGTAGGCATTCAGGTCGCCGCCGAACTGCACACCGAGTGAACGGGTGTAGTCGATAACACCGTTGCCAGGGAAATTCTTTGTTCCGTTGAAGCACATGTGCTCAAGGAAGTGTGCCAGACCGCGCTGGTTCTCTTCCTCCTGGATAGAACCCACACGCTGGGCGATGTAGAAGTTCACACGCTTCTCTGGATAACCGTTGTGGCGCACGTAGTAAGTCAGTCCGTTTGCCAGTTTGCCTGTCCTTATTGCTGGATCGATAGGCAGGGGCTGCATCATTGGGTTGGCCTCCTGTGCGTTGATGCCCAGTGCGCCTGTGACAACCAATGCCGCAAACACTAAGATTTTTCTGATTTTCATGTTTATTATTGTTTAAAATTATTGTATGTCTTTCTTCGTAAAATATCCGGTAATGGTGGAAATAACTCCACAAAATTAGGAAATTTACAATTACCATACGATTTAAACCCTGATTTAACTACAGAAAAGCCTTGATATATAACCTATTTTAACACATTTGGCTGGCATTTAGTGGAATAGACCATCCGGTTTTGCCTGGATTCTGATCCAAATCGGTCATCATGCCGATTGGTGTTAAACCCAAATCGGCCATCAGGCTGTTTGGCTTTAAGAAAAATCCAAGCGATGCCTAATGACCGATTGTGGTTAAATCAAAATCCGGAAAAGTCCTGATGGCCGGTTTGAGTTTCCTGTCAAACCACACCCTTCCCTCTGGGTAGGTCAGGATGGATTGCCCCTCATCAATACTTGAACGAGCTTCCGCCGAGGAACTCCCTAAGCAGCGAGGTGGGCGGTACCTGGCGGTTTGTGATAGGCTTGATGTATTTCAGGAACTTCAGTAGCCTGTATGCCTCGCTGTATTCGTCACAGTTCTCTGGCACCTGCTCAAGCAGCGGCACCGCCTGCTGCTTTATCACCGCCAGCTCAAAGATCATCGCCGTGTTGAACATGGCGTCGGCATTCTCCTGGAACGGGAATATCCATTTGTTCTCGCCAGCCCTCACCGAAGGCCAGCGGTGTATTGTCTCCATGGCGTTCACGCCGCGGTATTTGTAGTCGCGGATGATGCGTCGGAGCAGACGGTTGTCGGTGGTAGGCACATAGTTGTGGCTGTCGAGCAATATGGTGGTGAATGCCGAGGCATAGACACGGAATATCTGTTCGTCGGGAATCTGTGCAGTCAGTTCCGGGTTCAGTGCATGTATGCCTTCCACCACGAGCACGTTGTTCTCGTGCATCTTCAGTTTCTTGCCGCTCTTCTCGCTGCGTCCCGTCTGGAAGTTGTATTTCGGCAGCTCTATCTCCTTGCCGTTGAATAGGTCGTTCATCTGTTGGTTGAGCAGTGGGATGTTGAGGGCGTAGAGACTTTCGTAGTCGTATTCGCCATTCTCATCCTTCGGCGTGTGCTCACGGTCAACGAAATAGTCGTCGAGTGATATGGCGATAGGTTTTATGCCGTTGGTGAGGAGCTGTATTGAGAGTCGTTTGCACGACGTTGTCTTTCCGCTCGACGACGGTCCGGCGATGAGCACCATCTTCACCTTCTTCCTTGCGGCTATCTCGTCGGCGATATGCGCTATCTTCTTCTCCTGCAGAGCCTCAGAGAGGTTTATGAGGTCAGTGGTCATACCTTTGTCCACAGCCTCGTTCAGGTCGCCGATTGTGCGCAGTCCGAGTATGTCCTGCCAGTGGTGGTGTTCCTTGAAGATATCGAACATCTTGTCCTGGTGTATCAGTTCGCCGAGCTGTCCCGGGTCTTTGAGCGACGGTATGCGCAGCAGCAGTCCGTCGAAATATTTCTCCAGTCCGAAGAGTTTCAGCTGCGACGTGTTGGTGAGCAGCGACCCGTAGTAATAGTCCTTGTATCCGTCTATATCATAATAGGTGGTGTATAGCGAACCGGTGCTTTTGAGCAGTTTCACCTTCGACTCCCTGCCCTCGAATACCTTTATCGCCTCCTCCGTGGTGCATTCATGGCGGCGCAGCGGCATCTTGGCGTCGATAATCTCCTGCATGCGCTGTCTGATTCTTGCTGCCACCTGTTCCGTCACTTCCTCGCCGATGATGAGGTCGCAGTAGTAACCGTTAGACACCGGAATGTCTATCCACACGTTGCCTTCGGGATAGATGTCGTGCACCGCCTTGCAGAGCACCATGAATAGAGTTCGGGTATATGTCCGCTGTCCGGAAGGCGAGGTGAGGTCGAGATATTCCACGTCCTTGTTGTGGTACACCCTGAAGTTGAGTCCTTCAACCTTGTTGTTAACCTTTGCACTTACCGGACCGTATTTCATATCGAGGCCAGAAGCGTCATAAATTTCAGAAAGTGTGCTTCCGATTGCAGAGTTTATAACTTTTTTATTATTTTTGCAACGGATTTGTACTACTTGTTTCATAAGTGTTACATTTTTAGGGATTCACGTTTGTAAAGTTACTCCCTTTCTGCGACATTAATGCGCGTCAGCATCATAAATAAATTTAAAATATGTCGATTTGGATTATTTTTAAGATCATTGGATCATTGGCTCTGCTCATCTATGGCATGAAGGTCATGAGCGAAGCCTTGCAGAAGATGGCCGGTTCGCAGTTGCGCCACATCCTCGGCACCATGACCAAAAACCGTTTTACCGGACTGATAACCGGTATGTTCGTAACAGCGTCTGTGCAGTCGTCCACTGCCACCACCGTGATGACAGTATCCTTTGTCAACGCCGGTCTCCTCACACTCGCCCAAGCCATATCGGTGATTATGGGAGCCAATATCGGTACCACGTTCACGGCATGGATCATGACACTGGGATTCTCGTTCAATATGGCGAACGTGGTGTTTCCAGTGTTCTTCATAGCACTCCTGTTGATATACAGGAAGAAGCACCGTTATGTAGGTGACTTCCTGTTCGGCGTCGCTTTTATGTTTTTCGCCATTTCCACCCTCGGCGCCACAGGCAAGGAAATGGACCTCAGTCACAACCAGTCGGTAATAGAATTCTTCTCGTCGTTCGACAAAGACAGCTACCTCACCATATTCGCGTTCCTCGGATTGGGAACGATACTCACATTCTGCATGCAGTCATCGGCAGCCCTCATGGCCATCACCATGGTGCTCTGCTCCAGCGGCGTGCTGCCGATATATATGGGTATAGCCCTCGTGCTCGGTGAGAACATCGGTACCACCATCACCTCAAACATCGCGGCGATGGGAGCCAACACCCAGGCAAGGCGTGCTGCCATGGCACACCTCTCGTTCAACGTGTTCGGAGTGTTGTGGGTGCTCTGCATATTCTATCCATTTATTAATATGGTATGCGGATTCGTGGGCGTTGACCCGCAGTCAGACCACATCGATGTCTCACGCCTCTCTGTGGTGCTCGCCGCCTTCCACACCACCTTCAACGTGTGCAACACGGCAGTGCTGATATGGTTCATACCACAGATGGAAAAACTCGTATGCACCATCATCAAGCCAAACGCCATGAAGGACGAAGACGACTTCCGCCTGCGTTACATCGGCGACAACGCCCTCATGGCCACTCCGGAACTTTCGGTGCTCGAGGCACGCAAGGAGATACAGTCGTTTGCAGAGCGCATACAGCGTATGTTCTCCATGGTGAGAGAACTGCTCGGAGTGAAAAACGAGAACGACTTCGTGAAGCTCTTCACACGTATCGAGAAATATGAAGGCATCTCCGACAATATGGAGATAGAGATCGCCAACTATCTCGACAAGGTGAGCGACTCACACCTCAGCGATGAGACAAAAGCGAGAATACGCGCCATGCTGCGTGAGATATCAGAGATAGAGAGTATCGGCGACAGCTGCTACAACATAGCACGCACGCTGAGCCGCAAGCTGCGTGGCAAGGAAGACTTCACCGAGCAGCAGTATGACCATCTGCACCAGATGTTCGAGCTCACCGACGACAGTCTGACTCAGATGAACGTGATGCTCTCCAGCAGACGCTACAACCTCGACGTGAACCGTTCGTTCAATATCGAGAACGAGATAAACAACTACCGTACGCAGCTCAAGAGCCAGAACATCAACGACGTGAACAACCATCTCTACACCTACGCCATCGGTACGATGTATATGGATATCGTGAGCGAGTGTGAGAAACTTGCCGACTACGTCATCAACGTGGTGGAGGCACGTATGGGAACAAAGCAGCGCGAGGCATAACCACGCCTGACCGCAACACGCCAGACTACAATCACGCCAGACCACAGCCACATCTGGCTGACAGAATAATCCACAGTGGGAGACAAGGGCAGAAAACGACAAGTCATCGTCGCATCGCCCTTGTCTCCCATTGTCGTTTTCTGCCTCTTCCTAAGCCATGAACTTTGGGGCATCCGTCTGGCATCAATTCTGCCCATGTGGGGCAAGCTGCTTGCCCCACATGTGAAAGCACCTTGCCCCACTTGGGCAAGCACCTTGCCCATTTTTAACCCCAATCGGTCATTAGGGCTTGCCTGGATTTTGCTTTTTAGAAGAGTGGATTTTGTTTGGCTTTTAATGAGTAATAGCGAGCTATTGCGAATTAAAAACAGACAAAAGACACTTCCAGACAGTTTTCAAACCATCCAGACAATTCAGAACAACTGTCAGGCTGCTAACTATCTGTATGTCAAACCGATATAAAGAAAACCAGATGGTCTGACAGTTTCGGAGGAAATTTTATAGTATTGAATATAATTTTACAAATCATCAGCAATCACTGGATATGCCATTGAGAAAACGAATGGATATACCATCGAGAATACGAAGCAGTCAAGTCTCTAATGATCAGTCCGTCTTGATTTATTGTAGTGTTTATATCCCCCTCACAATATATATCCTCCTCACATTAATTATATATACCCCCCTCTCTACATTATATATCCCCTTCACATTATATATTATATGTATGATTTCCTGTATTCTTTTATATTGATATAAAGAGCATGTTTCCCGACAATCAGCTATTTCCGTCAGGTGACCGATTTCGCGGTTAATGCCGACTTTAGCCATGTGTCTTCTTCCATTCAATGAAGATGCACTTATTGTCATGATAATAAGTGTATAAATATCACATAATAATGAAACAAACCCCAAATTTGCGTCATTTGTTAAATAATCGAGCCATTTTCTTTATTTTTCTTGTTTTTTATTTGGGAGTAAACAATATAAAAATTAATTTTGCCACGAAATACACAATACATGTTATTAATAATCGATTAAATATCATACTCATGAGAAAGAATTGTATATTGAATCTGAGCAAGATGAGCAAGAGTCTGCTCGTTTTGGCAATGCTCCTCTTCGCTGTTGTGGAGAACGCGAGCGCACAGCTTCCATCGTTCAAACTGAAGAACATCGAGGGCAAGACAGTTGACACCTCTACTCTCAGCAACGACGGAAAACCGTTTATCATCTCATTCTTTGCCACATGGTGCAAGCCATGTAACCGTGAGCTCAGCGCTATCGGCGAGGTTTACGAGGACTGGGTGGCAGAGACAGGCGTGAAGCTCTATGCCGTTTCTATCGACAAGGCACAGAACGCCAACAAGGTGAAGCCACTCGTTAACCAGCACGGATGGCCATACGAGGTACTCCTCGACTCCAACAGCGAGTTCCGCAAGTCGTTCGGTGGCGAGATGATACCATTCGTTATCATCTGCGACGGTGAAGGCAAGGTGGTGTTCAAGCACAACGGCTACACCGAGGGTGCCGAGCAGGAGCTGATAGAGAAGGTGAGAGAACTCATCAAGTAATAAAGAAATTTCATAAGCATTATGTCATGGAAGGGATTTCCATGGCATGATGCTTTTAATCCTTTTTTTTGACAATGGCAGAAGCCTGGGCGCTTCTTCTATATACCTTATTAACTTATAAAAGACAATCTCAAATGAGACCAGTACTATTTTTCTCACTCGCAGCAGCCCTCGCCGCCACGACAACAGCGACGGCACAGGAGAACAACGACGACAAGTTCGTTGTAAGCGGTAGTATCCAGAGCGATGTCATCATCCCTCAGGAGGATACCGAAATCGGGGCAAAGAAATACAACGAGTGGGCTCTTACTAATACCTATGCCGATATTGCGGCACGTAGCAACCATCTCGATGCCGGACTCCGTTTCGAGTTCACAAAGCATCCGCTGCCAGGTTATGCCGACACAGACAAGAGCTTCAAGGGGTGGGGCGTGCCAAACTTCTATATCAAGACACACTTCGACAAATTCGACCTTACGCTCGGTACTTTCTATGAGCAGTTCGGTTCGGGCTTCATCCTCCGCACATACGAGGAGAGAAGCCTCGGTATCGACAACTCGCTGCTCGGAGGCAAGCTCGTGCTGCGCCCTGCAAAGGGTGTTCAGATCAAGGCTCTCTCAGGAAAGCAGCGCCACTACTGGAAGTGGAACGACGCATGGGTGACAGGCGGTGACCTGGAGCTCAGCCTCGACCAGTGGTTCCGTGGCTTCCAGGAGAACAATACATACCTCACACTCGGTGCATCGTGGGTGAACAAGTATGAGTCTGCCGACGAAGACAATGTGATGGTGCCTGGAGCTTCATACAAGCTCAAGTTCCCGTCGACGGTAAACGCATTCGATGTGCGTGCCAACCTGCAGACCGGCGACTTCTCGTTCCTCGCTGAATATGCATGGAAGACACAGGACCCATCATTCGAGAACAAGTATGTTTACCGTACCGGCCGCGTAGGTATGCTCTCTGCTTCTTACTCACGCAAGGGATTCAGCGTGCTGGCTCAGGCAAAGCGCTCTGACAATATGGGATTCCGCAGCGCACGCAGCGTGACAGGACTTTCGTCAAACATCAACAACCTGCCTGCATTCACAATGGAGCAGACATACACCCTCGCAGCTCTCTATCCTTATGCCACACGCTCTGACGGCGAGTGGGCTTTCCAGGGAGAAATCGGATACAAGTTCAAGGGCAGATACGCTCCAAGCTTCAAGCTCAACTATTCTCACGTGTTCGATATCGACAAGAACTTCAGCAAGGGCCCTCACTATGACGGATACGGATATGGCTCAAATGGTTATGGTTCGGCGTTCTGGAAGATAGGCAAGTCGTTCTACCGCGACTTCAACATCCAGTATGAGCAGAAGTACAGCCGTGACTTCAAGCTCAAATACCGCCGCAGCGTGCTGGGCGTGGTGTGG